>Ga0222644_1000163_pt1 | contig 31423 bp, 27 predicted proteins | sample AntAcemetagen291_FD_179800 | JGI IMG/M metagenome (GOLD analysis project Ga0222644, IMG submission 179800) | Saline water microbial communities from Ace Lake, Antarctica - #291 | ecosystem: Environmental > Aquatic > Non-marine Saline and Alkaline > Saline | place: Antarctica: Ace Lake...
ATACACAACTAAACGATAAGGTAGAAATAGGTTACGTACACCTGGACTATTCTTCGAGTAAGGCACAAAAAATAGGGTTTTATAAATCCTCAGGGTTTCAAGAAATGGCGCGAGCTGAGTCCTTTTCAATTGCTCCTATTAAGTACTCCATATCAGGAAAAGGTATTTATGGATTTGATCTCAAAAATGAAGGATTCAGTTATAATACAAAAACAAGATCATTTGATACTGCGAGAATTTACTATTTACAACAACCTGATGGCGGTAGTTTTTCTTATAGATTAGGAAATCAAGAAAAAAACGGCAGTAAAAAAATAGATATGTCTGGTAAGGAAGATATAAAATGGATCGAAGTTTCTAACACTGATAGTTCAAACAGACTAATCATTGTCAATAAAGTAAATGGGGACGCAGCGTTTTTTGGCATCCAATATTATAGCATCAATTCAACTGTTAGTTACTGTAACATTTCCAAAGGAGGAATGAAGTTGGAAAAAATAATGAAATTAGATTCTGAATACAGAAAAAAGTGGTTCGGTATTTTACAACCCAAAACCCTTCTTCTGAATGCAGGGACTAACGATAGAATCGACACCAATGTCCAACAATTTAAAAAACAACTAAACCAGTACATAACTGATGTGAAATCAGGAAGTCCTGATACAAAAATGATTCTTATAGAACCTAATCAACCCGAAGATTATTTAACTACCAATGCCATATATTTTGAAAAAGCACGGAAAATAACAGCCACAAAACACCAACTACATCTAATCGATATACCGAAAACTATAGGTAACCACCAATTCTTCGTAGATAATAAATTAATGACAGATGCAATTCACCCTAATAAAGGAGGTTTTAAAAGGATAGCTTTAGAAGTAAATAAACAACTGTAATACCGTTTTAATTTTATGAGATTACCTATCTGGATTATTCAAAATTATCAACGCCGCTATTACACCAGGAATCCAACCTAATAATGTAAGTATAAAAACAATAATAATAGAACCACAGCCTTTGCCTATGACAGCTAATGGTGGAAAAATAATGGCCAGAATAACACGCCAGAAGCTCATAAAAAGATTTTAGAGATTAGGGATGTGGCCCTGTTTTATGACGCCGAGTTTATTACCGTTGTTGACACTGACTATAATTAAAGCTATTCTTCAAAGCTTTTTCACTCCTGCCTCATACCTGCGGCCACATTTCTATAGAAATAAGACCCTGAAAAAACCATTTTGTTACACCATAATAGCAACTTACCTTTGCAAGCTTAATCCAAACAAACAATATGCAACTTTCTGAACAAGAAATCGTACGCCGTGAAAAACTAGGCAAGCTGCGTGAGATGGGAATTGATCCTTATCCAGCAGCACTTTATCCAGTAGATTCTACATCTAAGAAGATTAAAGCCGATTTCCAAGAAAAAAAACAGGTGGTTATCGCTGGGCGTTTGATGCGTAAAAAAATACAAGGAAAAGCCTCTTTTGGAGAAATTCAAGATGCTGATGGCCGCATTCAGGTTTATTTTAACCGCGACGAGATTTGTCCAGGAGATGATAAATCCATGTATAATGATGTGTTTAAAAAGTTATTAGACCTCGGTGATTTTATAGGAATAAAAGGAGAGCTTTTTAAGACTCAAGTAGGTGAAATAACGGTTAACATTAAAGAGTTTACTTTATTAAGCAAATCTTTAAAACCATTACCACTTCCTAAAACAGATGCTGACGGTAAAACATACGACAAGTTTATTGACCCAGAGATGCGTTACAGACAACGATATGCAGACCTAGTAGTGAACCCACATGTGAAGGAAGTATTTATTAAAAGAACCAAGCTTTTTAATGCGATGCGTTCGTTTTTTAATGAACGTGAATATTTTGAAGTAGAAACTCCTATCCTGCAACCTATTCCTGGTGGAGCTTCGGCACGTCCTTTTATGACGCACCACAACTCACTAGACATACCGCTTTATATGCGTATTGCAAACGAGCTGTATTTAAAAAGACTGATCGTAGGTGGCTTTGATGGAGTGTATGAATTCAGTAAAAACTTCCGTAATGAAGGAATGGATCGCACGCATAATCCAGAATTTACAGCTATGGAAATCTATGTAGCTTATAAAGACTACAACTGGATGATGGACTTTACCGAGGAGCTTCTTGAAAATTGCGCGGTAAGTGTAAACGGAGAAACCAGCAGCCAGTTTGGTGAACATAAAATTGAGTGGAAGGCACCGTATCCGAGAATAACTATGCGTCAATCCATTATTGATTTCACAGGATTTGATATCGATAGCAAAAGTGAGGAAGAGTTGTACGCTTTCGCAAAAGCGGAAAGAATAGAAGTCAACGCCACTATGGGAAAAGGAAAGTTAATCGACGAGATCTTTGGAGCAAAATGTGAAGGCCAATACATCCAGCCAACGTTTATTACAGATTATCCTAAAGAAATGTCCCCGCTTTGCAAGCAACACCGAGATAATCCAGAGTTGACAGAACGTTTTGAATTGATGGTTTGTGGTAAAGAAATCGCAAATGCCTATTCAGAATTGAATGATCCTATAGACCAAAGAGAGCGTTTTGAAGCACAAGTTGCTCTAGCAGACCGCGGTGACGACGAGGCCATGTTTATAGATCAAGATTTCTTGCGTGCACTGGAATATGGAATGCCGCCTACCTCTGGACTGGGGATAGGAATGGACCGATTGATCATGTATTTAACTAACAACCCATCGATACAAGAAGTGCTTTTCTTCCCACAAATGAAGCCAGAAAACACAAATACAATAGAGCTAAATGAAGATGAACAGCAAGTTTTTGACTTGCTTTCTAAATCTGGCAAAATGGAGCTAACTGCCTTAAAAGATCTAACTGGATTAAGCGGTAAAAAATGGGATAAATCCATCAAAGGACTTACCATCAAAAAAATAGCTAAAGTGGATAAAACTGATGACGGCCTTTTTGTGGAAGTGGTTTAAATTAAATTTTTTTACTTGTAAGTCCCTTAACTATTAGTTGGGGGATTTATATTTTTAAACTACTAGCTGCTTATAAAAATCTATTTCAATAGTTGTTCTAATAAAACTTTTGTGTTCTCAAAAGAAGGACTTGGTGCTTTATCATCATAAACATTTCCGTCTTTATCGACGATTATAAACTCTGGAATAGAACTTATTCCTCAAGCTTTTATAAACTCGTTGTAAAAATAATGATGTGCAAACAATTGAATCCCTCCTAACTCTTGTTCAATTACCATGTTTTCCCAGCTATCAAAAGCTTTGATTTTATCTACCGAAATACTTATAAATGCAATATCTTGACCATCAAAATGCGCTTCTAGCTTTTGTAAATATGGAATTTTATTTTTGCAAGGAACTCACCACGTTACCTATATATCTATATATAAGCTTTCCTTTAAAGTCTAAGAGTGACACCTCTTTTTTGTTAATATCCTGATAAGTAAAAGAAGGTGATACATCACCTTTACGAATCAAAAAAAGTGATTCCATTTGTTTTTTAGCAGCTGCGATATACTCTTTACTCGTAGAATATTTCTTAATCAGTTTAAAATAATCTTTAGCTTTATCTCTAGTCTTCTTCTTCTGGGAATAGCGACCATTAAAGATGGAATTGATCACTTCTTCATCCTTAATTTCAATAAGTTTTGTGTTCATATTCTTGAAACCTACTTCTTTATTTATTCGTTTAGACCAAATAGAGTTGACCAGATAATAATAGTAGGGCTGCCATTTATAATCCTGCATATTTCTTAGATCCATACCTTAAAGCTCAGAATAAAAGTTATTTGAAAGTTCAATGTTTTTACCTAAATAATAGGTCTAGCTGGTTTTAAAGTTTTGAATGCTCAATAAGTAATTATATTGAAGGGATTTCACCTCGTCTTCCATAAAATAGGGTTCTACATCAATTTGCTTTAATTCGTTTTGCATTCTTTAGTTAACGCCTAAAAGGTTTTCCAAATATTTAGTTTCAGAAACGTCATAAAATGAATTTACATCTTCAGTCATTTCTTCCATTAATTGCGCTTTATGGACCAAATAATTATTCCTTTGAGCGCCGTCAGCACTGAATCCTGACGTCGCATTAAAATTTTTATCATCAAATGAAATTTCTAGTTTGTCGTTGGGATATATATTATAGACAGATTCGCGACCATACCCAAACAAATAAAAACCTTTTTCAAAAGACAGTTTTAGATCAAAATTTACTTTATGATCTACCTCAGCCGCTTCAATAGTTGTATTAAATATAAATTTAATACTTACCGTATCAAAAGTTGAACTCTTTATAAATCCAGAGATTTCAATTGTACCAAAATCTGCAAAATTTAGGGTACAAAGCAGTAATGCTAGCAGTATAATGATGTATTTCAGGTGGTGTACTAATGTGGAGCGCTCTTTGTAAAGCTAAGTATTCAAAGAACACTGTCCCAACTAAATATAAAGGAGATCTAGGGAATTAGAGAAGTAATCATGCAAATAATTTAAGTGTTCCTAATATACTTCAAGATACAATCCTTACTTTTTCCTTCTTATAAATGAAACCTTATTCAAAATACAAAGTCATAGAAGCGTAATATAAAAGAACACACTCATGAAAAAGACATTGTTTTTAATAGCCATTCTAACCGCAGGAATTTCAAATGCGCAAGAGGCTACAAGAGATCGCAATCCAGAACAAATGGCGTCGATTCAATCTAAAAAAATGACTCTCGCTTTAGATCTGGATGCAAAGCAACAAGCACAAGTAGAAAAATTATTAATGGCCCATGGCAAAGAACGCCTGGCTAATAAAATGACTAAAGAAGATCGTTCAGAACTTACAAATGTTCAGAAATTTACTGCCCTAGAACAAATGCTAGAAAATAAAATCACTAGGAAACGTGAAATGAAAAGCATTTTAGATGCAGATCAATACATCAAATGGGAGAAAATGATAGCGATAAAAACCAAAGATAAAAGAAAAGCTGCCAAACAAAGAAGAGGTACAAGAAGAGATCGCAACAATTAATGGTGGAAATGAACCGCTTCTAGTAATTAACTTTCCCATTATCAAAGCTGGCTTCTTAATTGAATCCAGCTTTTTAATTATTTGTCCAGATAATACTCTATTTTTAAGTTCCACAATTTAATAAACATGAAGAAATTACTTTTTATAATCGCTATTCTTGGAAGCTCTTTATCTTTTGCGCAACAAGAAATAAGTAACTCGCAACAAGAATTAAGTAGAATAACGACAGCGAGAGTTCAAGCTTTTAAGGCTATTCTCGATACTAAAGTCGCGGCTATTGTTGAGATTACAAAGTTAGAAGTAAAAAAGCATGCTGAGCTTAGAGAAATAGAAGGTACTAAAGAAATGCTTTTGGTACGTCTGGATCGAGAAGGCAAAGAAGTTGAAGATTACCAAGGAAAACGCGACGATATCATGGATAATTATCAAGACCTTATGAAAAAATTATTAGGGGAATCAAAATTCAACTTACTTCAAACTAAAATAAATCCTAAATAATAAGTTATTATGTAGGGTTTATTATTTAAAACAAAAAACCCGTACTTAAAAAAGTACGGTTTTTTTTGTGCTTATTAGCGTTTTATCGACCAATTGAAATAGCTTTTAAAATCGATTAGTAAAGTCTACAAAAGATAATCTCAAGTCATAGAATAATGTTTGTATTCCGCTTTCGCAAAAATTAAACAAAAATACTACCACTTCGCCACCACTTCTCTACTCGCTTCAATTGTCTTATCAAGATCTGCATAGCTCAATGCATCGTTTAAAAAATAGGATTCGAAAGCGCTAGGTGGTAAATAAATTCCTCGTTCCAGCAGGCCGTGAAAAAATTTCTTGAACCAGTCGTTATTTCCAGTAGCTGCACTGGCAAAATCGACTACTTCTTGATCTGTAAAATGTACCGACATCATCGATCCATAACGGTTGATTTTGTAATCCAGCCCTCTCTCAGAAAGCACACTGTCTATTCCTTTGTGAAGGTGTTCTGTTTTTGCGGCAAGGCTATCGTAGATATCTGGATGTGTATTTAAATGAGTCAACATCGCGAGGCCAGCACTCATCGCTAGCGGATTACCGCTTAAAGTTCCCGCTTGATAAACTGGTCCTAAGGGTGCTAAGTGATTCATAATTTCTTGACGTGCTGCAAAAGCGCCTACCGGCAAGCCACCACCTATTACTTTACCGTAAGTAACAATATCTGCCTGTACACCCGTAGTTTCTTGTGCGCCACCTCGAGCCAGTCTAAAACCAGTCATGACCTCATCAAAAACAAACAAAGCGCCATGTGCATCACACAAAGCTCTTATTCCTTCTAGGAAACCATCTTGAGGAACTATACAACCCATATTCCCTGCAATAGGCTCTATAATCACACAGGCAATCTCGCCTTGGTTTTTCTTAAATATATCGGCTACTTGATCCAGATTATTGTATTGTGCCAATAACGTATCTTTTGCAGTTCCTTGAGTAACTCCTGGACTATTCGGACTACCAAAGGTTACCGCACCACTTCCTGCTTGGATCAAGAAAGAATCACTATGACCGTGATAACAACCCGCAAATTTGATGATTTTATCGCGTCCTGTATAACCACGAGCCAACCGCACTGCACTCATACATGCTTCAGTACCAGAATTCACCATTCTTATTTGATCCGCGTTAGGGACCATAGAAACAGCAAGTTTTGCAATCTCAGTTTCTATTGCGGTAGGCATTCCATAAGAAGTGCCTTTTTTAGTTGCATTGATTACCGCTTCTACCACGGGTTCAAAAGCATGACCTAAAATCATAGGTCCCCATGAGGCGATGTAATCTATGATTTGATGTCCGTCCTCTGTTTGTAAATATGCACCTTTTGCACGCTCTACAAAAACAGGATCGCCACCTACAGCGTTAAATGCTCTTACTGGGGAATTGACACCGCCAGGTATATATTTTTTTGCCTCTTGAAAAAGAGCACTACTTCTTTGGTACGTAAATGACATGAAAAGAAATTAATTATTTAACGATAAGCACTTGACCTATACTTAACTCGTTTGATTTAAGTCGGTTGAGTTTACTAAGTTGCTCAACCGTTGTATGATGTTTTTTTGAAATGCTGTATAAGGTATCTCCCTTTACAACCAGATATTGTTTTTGTAGACCAGAAGGTTCATTTTTTTGACGTTCTCTAGGCTTGTTATCCACCTCTTTTTCTAGAGCCATGTTATCATACCTATAAAGCTCATAACGCTCAATAAGGCTGATCAATTTTTGCGGATATCTTTTATCTGTCGCATATCCTGCTTTTCTCAATCCCTCGGCCCAGCCTTTATAATCGTCCTCGTCTAATTCAAAAAGTCCTGCATAACGTTTGCGATCTCTTAGAAATAACGAATGATCACGATAAGAATAACTCGCATTATTATACGTGCGAAAACATTCTTGCTCCTCATCATCATCGTGATAAATGCGACCACCAGTCCATCCTGTATGGCATTTGATACCGAAATGGTTATTTGCTTCCAAAGCCAGTCTTCCACTGCCAGAACCACTTTCTAAAATTCCTTGAGCAAGAGTAATACTTGCTGGAATCTTATATAACTTCATTTCTTGAACCGCAATATCTTTAAAATCGTCGATATAATTTACAACTTTATTACCTCCACGTGGGGTTCTAGTAGTCGTTGCTTTATCAGCTTCCTTAGAAATTACTGGTGCATTCTGTGTGGTTTTTGATTTGGATTTTCTTTTAGATGTGATAACATTCTTCTTAGAACCACAAGAGACTAAGAACATTCCTGCAAATAATAATGAACAAAGAAATTTAAAATTGATTTTCATAACTAAGCTTAATACGTCGTTTTTTTTCTAACATTTTATTATAACCAGCAATCGATTGTAAACCACCAGTATGAATGGCTAAAATACGAGTTTTACCTTTGATAACGCCACTTTCAACCATTTGTTCTATACCATACATCATTTTTGCTGTATAAATAGGTTCTAATGGAATTCCGTTTGGATGTTCCATAGTTACGCTTTCGCGAAAGCGCGTATTCATATAATTTATTAATCGGTCATCAGACTTTGCATAACCGCCAAAAGCTGTTTCATTCACTACCTCAAAATCACTCCTCCAAGTATATTTTTCAATATCTGCTCGCATGAAATCACCTTTTAAAGCAGAGAAAACAATTACTTTTTGTTGCGACGCGGCACTGTTAATTATTCCAGCAGCAGTGCCGCCTGTTCCAGCTGCCACGCAAATAATATCATAGTTAGTTGTATCTCGTTCTGTTAGAATTTCTTCTGTTCCTTGAACAGCAAGTTCATTGGTCCCACCTTCTGGTATGTTATAAAACGAGCCGAATTTCAATTTTAATTCTTCTTGAAAAACTGTAGAATCCTTCTCTCGGTACGCTTCTCTCGAAACAAAATGAAACTGCATACCGTTTCTATGAGCGAGTTCTAAAGTGGAATTATTAGCAAGCGTTTTTACCCAATCCCTGCCCAGTTCTTCACCGCGTATAATTCCTATGGTTTTAAAGCCTAATAATTCCCCAGCAGCAGCTGTTGCTGCAATATGATTGGAAAAAGCACCACCATAAGTAAGAATGGTGTTTTGAGCTTGTTTTTGGGCTTCTTGAAGGTTGTATTTTAACTTGCGTAACTTATTACCAGAGACGGCTGCATGAATCAAGTCTTCTCGCTTTATATCAATTTTTACATCCATATCATCGTAAGATTTGAACCTTTGAATGATAGAATTTTGTGGTTTAAAAAGTGACTCCATGAACATGCGTTTTACAGTACATCTTTAAAAACGAAAATGGCTTTCTGTTTTTTAAATATTCTAAATGATTTTCATGGAAGCAAGCTTCTCTTTCAAAGACGCGATTTCTATAGGCTCGAGAATGATTTTTAAACTTAAAAATCTGAATCGAATAATCAATTTCATACCACAGATAAAATAAGATGACTACCAATTCCTTTAGCCGCACGACGTAAATATTTTCTTGATCTATAAAAACGAAATCATCTAATTTACCTTTATGAATCTCAAAAAGAAATGAACATAAGGTCGCACCGTTGTATCTTTTGAGTTGTTTTGAGGGTATAAGAATCATGAGTGCAAAGTTATTCATTTATGACCTGATTACCGTTTCTGTTTAAGAATGGTATCGCATTTAAGAATAACAGATTAGGGAATAAGAAGAAAAGTAACAACAAAGATTATAGAAACGAAATGCAAATAATAGCATAGCTATTGTAACACATAGATTTTATACCACTCTTAACAGTGTCACGAATGAAGATGAGATCTCTGAGGCGTTAAGGTTTTTAAAAGAAGGAATCGTTTTTCTTTTTGATAAAGTTCGTTTGAAAGATTTACAATAGAAGTCCTAGAGGTGATGCTACATGTTTTCAGCATTTCTGAAGAACAAAAGATGGAACTTAACATGCGCTTGCAATGCCTGCGTTTTTATCTGGCATTTGTGATGCCACCCCAATTAGATCCAGTATTGCGCATTACAAATACGCAATTAATACTCGCGCATCTCAGATGAAAGCAACAAAAAATGACGCGACTATAGGCTAGATCATTCTTAAAACAATTCTAATCAAGCTACTTATATCTTATTACTATCGTATTTTTATGCAATGAAAAAGATTATTCCCGTAGAGGAAGGTGATTATTACCTAACGCCAGAAGGATACCGCTGTTTTACAGAACAATACCATCTTAAGAGAGGTTATTGTTGTGAAAGCGGGTGCCGCCATTGCCCGTATGGATATGACAAGAAAAAAAACAGCCAAAACTAAAATTTATGAGTCAAGATAACTCTTTAGCACGCTTTCGCGAAAGCATACAAGCAGGAATCCCAGGAACACTACCACCAGCACATCAGTACGATATAACTGTAAATCATGCGCCCAAACGTAAGAAGATTCTAAATCCAGAGGAAGAAAAGCTGGCTTTGCGCAATGCCCTTCGGTATTTTGATCCAGAACACCATGCAGTTCTTTTGCCAGAGTTTAAAGAAGAGTTGGACACTTACGGTCGTATTTATATGTACCGTTTTATGCCAGACTATGAAATCAAAGCAAGAAATATTTCAGATTATCCAGCACAGTCTCAGCAAGCCGCTGGAATTATGCTCATGATTCAAAACAATCTTGATCACGCTGTAGCGCAGCACCCGCATGAGTTGATTACTTATGGTGGTAATGGTGGCGTGTTTTCAAATTGGGCGCAGTATATACTTACCATGAAGTATTTAAGTGAGATGACCGATGAACAAACCCTGGTCATGTATTCTGGTCATCCTATGGGATTATTCCCTTCTCATAAATTAGCGCCTCGATGTGTGGTTACTAACGGCATGATGATCCCCAACTATTCACAGCCAGACGATTGGGAAAAACACAATGCACTAGGTGTTACTCAATACGGACAGATGACCGCTGGTTCTTATATGTATATAGGACCGCAAGGAATTGTCCACGGCACAACGATTACAGTTCTCAATGCTTTTAGAAAGATCAAAGAGTCTCCTACAGGGAATCTATTTGTCACTTCTGGATTAGGTGGTATGAGTGGTGCACAACCCAAAGCTGGCAACATAGCAGGCTGTATTACCATTTGCGCAGAGATGAATCCTAAAGCCGTCCACACCAGACACTCACAAGGCTGGGTAGATGTTGTGGTAAAAAACACAGCAAACCTAGTGTCAAGAGTGAAGCAAGCGCAAGAAAATAAAGAAACTGTTTCCATCGCTTTTGAAGGAAATATAGTCCATGTTTGGGAAGCGCTATATGAGGCAAATATTCATGTTTCCATAGGTAGCGACCAGACCAGTTTACACAACCCTTGGGCTGGCGGTTATTATCCGGTAGATCTTTCATTTGAAACTTCTAACGATATGATGAGCAATGAGCCTGATCAATTTAAAGTTGAAGTTCAAAAATCTTTAAGACGTCATGTAGAAGCCATCAATAAGCACACTGAAAAAGGTACTTATTTCTTTGACTATGGCAATGCTTTCTTACTAGAATCCAGCCGTGCCCATGCAGATATTGCTGGCGTAGATAAAGAATTTCGTTATTCTTCTTATGTGCAGGATATTATGGGACCTATGTGTTTTGATTATGGTTTTGGACCTTTTAGATGGGTTTGTGCCTCAAATGATCCAGAAGATCTTAAGAAAACAGATCAAATCGCGACTGACGTATTAGAACGTTTATCAAAAAATGCTCCAGAACGCGTACAACAGCAGATGCAGGATAATATCAAGTGGATCAAAGGAGCACAAGAAAATAAATTGGTAGTAGGTTCTCAAGCAAGGATTCTCTATGCAGATTCATTAGGAAGAATAGAAATTGCAAAAGCTTTTAACCAAGCCATAGCTGCAGGAGAGATAGGAACTATTGTTTTGGGACGTGATCACCACGATGTCTCTGGAACTGATTCTCCTTATAGAGAAACTTCTAATATTTATGACGGTTCTCGTTTCACCGCAGACATGGCGATACAAAACGTCATAGGCGATAGTTTTAGAGGAGCCACTTGGGTTTCTATTCACAATGGCGGCGGCGTAGGCTGGGGCGAGGTGATAAATGGTGGTTTTGGAATGGTAATTGATGGTAGTAAAGAATCAGAAAGCAAGTTGGAATCCATGCTGTTTTGGGATGTGAATAATGGCATCGCTCGCAGAAACTGGGCACGTAATGAAAATGCTACATTCGCTATTAAAAGAGCTATGGAAGCAAATCCTTCTTTAAAAGTCACTATTCCTAATGAGGTCAGTGATGATTTGATTGATAAGATATAAATAGCTTGAGTTTCTAGTTAAAACGCATATCAACTGCGCTCCACATAAACTCCAGCACAACAATAAAAGCAATGAAAAAAATAGTTACATTTTTAGCAGTGATTACCTTGTTGGTAAGCTGTAAAAGCGTGCGTGTGTCGCAAGACTATGCATTAGGAACTGATTTTAACAATTATAGCACCTATGCTTATTTCAAAAAAGGAATAGACGAGGCAAAAATATCAGAGCTGGATAAAAAAAGAATTCTACGGGCTATCGACACAGAAATGGCAGCAAAAGGATTTATAAAATCTCAAAACCCTGATGTACTGGTAAGCATTTTTACCGATTCTAAAGAACGTGTAGACGTGTTCAACAATAACTGGGGCATGGGCTTTGGTTGGGGTTGGGGCGGTGGCTTCTGGGGGAATAACATGGGCAACAATGTAACGAGAACTACGGAAGGTATTCTTTACATAGATTTAATAGACGCCAAGAAAAAAGAACTGATCTGGCAAGGAGTTGGAAAAGCACCGCTCAGATCTACACCAGAGAAAAAAGTAGAACGTACTAATGAAATCGTAAAAGAAATCCTAAAGCAATTTCCACCAATGCCTAATAATTAGTATCGCAGAATACATTAAAAATCCCATTTCATTAACTTGAAATGGGATTTTTTTATTTGGACAACTCTACATAATTCTTAAACCAAGAACATTCGTTTAACACCTCTTTATAATATGCAGTATCTGCGTATTCCTGTTTCAATTGATCGAAGTACTCTTTGTGCTCCTCACAAATATAGAATTCATAAGTGTCTGTATCACGGTTGTAACTGCCATCTTCACAACTATTGGTTTTGGAAAGCATAAACAAGATCGCAGCTTTTGTTTCTCGAGAACCATTTTTTGATTGCAGTGCTTTTAAAAAGTACTTATTTGCTTGATATAATATAAAGCTATCGTCTATTCGATCAACCACATCATCATTTCCATAACTAGAATATCCTAACGAATTGCGATGGTCATTCCCTATGTAATAACTGTTGTTCATAAACCAGCCTTTTTCACTCATATTATACCAGGCGTTTCCTATCATATAATAATAATCGGTAGCTTTATCTGGACTGCTCTGAGCAAGCTGTTTTAACTTAATTATCATTTCTGATAGTTTTATCTTGTTATCTCTATAATCTTCTCGTTCTAGATGAACATCCACTAATACAGCATTAGCTCCTAAAACATCAGCATGTAATTCATGGTAATTATTAGAAACAGAGGTAAAAGGAACATTCATATATTCCTTAATCGATGCCGAAAATAATTCTGTACGCACCCCTTTTTTCCAGAATATTTCTGGTCGTTTTATTTTCTTAAATTCTATAACAGCCTCTTCTAGCTGGTCTTGCCTCATATAATAAGTTCCTCTTAGGTCATGAACATAATCTTTAGGCAGCGTTTTCATACGTTGCATAATTGTTATTTCAAATTTTGTAGGATTGGGCAAGCTTATAAAAGTGTCAAAATTATTGATATACTCTTCAGCTAGATAATTATATTTAGAATCGTATTCCCAGCTATAAGCATGAGATGCTCCTACTCCAGCCCAATCGTATAAGGCATTACTAGAGTAAGCATCATAATCTATAGAGGCCAGCACACTCGTGATAGGATTTGCTGCATCGCTGTATAAAGCACTGATATGATTAAAAAATGCAGCAACCGTGGGTTGGTGAGTTCTCAAGTCTTCATCAGCAGCGATCACTTCATAACTTTGATTGATTCTTTGCCTGTCGAGAGATATAATGCTCATAAATTGAACAGCTGCTTTTAATCTTTTAAAATGCCTGAGATACTTTGAACCAGGTTTTAAGGTAGCCATATAACTTAATGCCAGTCCATTTTCATTTTGATATAAATAGGTAGTTGATAAAACCAGCGACCATAAGTCTTGATTTTTAAGTTTTTTATTATGGAGTATAGATTTGGTAAAAAGGTGTAATTGCCTTGAATAGTCTTCAGATAGCTCATTATAATCATAATATCCTGTCGAATTATGTTCGAAAATACTGGATTGCATCTGGTCTAAAAGCCGTACAGCAAGCACTTCTAAATAAGGCGAGTTCACATTATCACGAACGATATCTTTCATTTCTTTGATCACATCTCCCCGACCATGAAACGCCTTGAAAAAACTTTTTACATCGCTGTTTTCAATTGAAGCTTCAAATTCCGAATTATTTGATAGTAATTCCCAATTCAAGAAACGCAAGCTGATACCGCAAGTGTTGCGCCTGTCTGGTAATTGATTATAAACTTCCAGATAAGAAGTAGCTGCTAATACTTGGAGATTTTGATTGTAAGCGGCTCCAGCCATTTCTTCCATCGCTCGGTAATATATATAGGTATAAGATTCTGTTTTTTTAAGAATCGTTTTGAAATAACGTATCGCAGCTTCATTCTCTTGAAGATAATGCGCCATTTTCACTGCTTGAAACCCTGCTCTGTTGCGCATAAAGTCGTCAGGAGCTTTAGCCACAAGTTCTAGCGCTCTAGAAAGCAACTCTCTTTTATCGGCAATTCTTATAGGGTCTTCATATTCATAACGCTCGCCTTGGTACCAGCCTCTACCACCATACTGATCGCTGGAAGTAGTTTCTGTTTTTTTAGCAAGTATTAAATACTGCTTGAAGAACTTCCTCTTTTTGGAGCTTATTTTTTTGTATAAATCATCTTGATAAACATCAAATCCTTTTTCTCCCATCAACCATTCTAATGGTCGTTTATACATCAACTCGATCAACTCTTCTTCGGTAAGTTCTCCTTTAAAATAAGTCACCCATTCTTGCATATTACCTGATGGAACGTCACTGGAAATAGCATCACAAAATGGAGTGTCTGGACAATTTAAAAAGGCATGAAATTCCTGATGAACTAATTCATATTGATCTATAATCGGATAGTAACTATCTTCCCAAGACATATCCCAACCGCAAAAGGCACCTGTTGTATTGTTAGTATTATTATTACCAAATGCAACTACAGGCAATAAAAGCAACCATAATTTACTTAGCAAAAGACGACAATTCATCTGAGGAAAATTTTGAGGTTAAAGAAGAATTGATGTGATAGAAAATAGTTTCATAATCGGAATTAGATCCAGAGGCTTCCTTGATCATGGAAGCGAGTTCTTGCAGTTTATCTTTGTTAACGGTTTCTACTCTTAAATCGTCACCTTTGTATATAAATATTTCGTTTATATAAGAGTCTGAGGTAGCTTTATAGGTGTTTTCTTCTTCCGCTTTCGCGAAAGCGGACTCTAACAAACTAGGTGTAAGATCTCTTAAAAGCCCTTTGAGTTTTCCATCTCTATACAAAACGCCCCATTCAAAAAGAGGAAGTGCGACATCATAAGGCAACGGATAATCTTCCAGCTGATCTAAGTATTGAGCGGTCACTTTATTGCTGATAATAGAATTGATTTCTTGTACATTACCAAGATCACCTACATTATAAGCCATCAAAACCACTTTATCTACTGGTGGCACACCAGTACGCTCTTTAAATTTCACCTGATGGAGTCGCAACGTAGAACTTATGATATATCCTGGAAGTTGCTTTTTCAAAGCTATTAAAAACTCAAAAAAATTGTCTTTAGTGCTGTCTGTCCAGTCGCAATCTATCTGAATTTGTTTTATCGCAACTTTTCCAATCAAATGTTTGTTCTGAATGCGTTTTATTTTTGCGGCGGTATTTTGAGCCAACTTCGTCAAGTTCTTTTTATTACCGTCTTTGTGGAGAAAAACTTCATTGCTTATATAAACTACTGGAATGATCTCTTGCGCTAGCAACTTCAAATTTTCATCAAATTGTACAGTAGCTACCGGATACACCTTATCCGAATTTTTATTTACAGTTAAGTCAAAAAATCGCACATATTCCTTGAAAGTGCCACCACGAGAAATGAGTTCATTTGTAATCTCATTAGGATGATATGCAGTACTCCAGTGATAAAAGGAGTACTCTTTACCAGAAGATGTTTTAGAGTCACAAGCGATAAGACCTAATAGGCTCAGTGCTAGTAAGAAAATAGTACGCATAAAAATGCTTGAATTTATGGTGTAAAGATAATGGTTTGCAGTAGTTTACTGGTATAATGTACATAAAGTAAAAGCGCTGTAATAATAATTTAAGCCTAGCATCAATCTACGATTACTTCCCAATTTATTTTCACCTGTTTATCAAAAGTTTTGGAAACCGAACAGTACTTTTCAAAACTTAAATCGGCAGCCTTTTGTGCTTTGTCTGGATCGATAGCTCCTTCCAAGAACACTTTTACATGCATAGCTTTAAAAGGCCTAGAATCATCTAATAAATAACGTTCTCCTTTTACTTCTACTTTATAGCTGGTGATTTCTTGACGCTGTTTTTTAAGAATGGATATCATATCTATCGCACTACACGAACCTACACCCATAAGTAATACTCCATAGGACTTACTCCTTGAACTGTCTCCATCCCGCTGTGGTCTATCAATATGGTATTACCAGATGTACCTTTTGCTTCAAGTAAGTAATCGCTATTTTTTCTTTCTATTTGTATTTTCATCCTATTTATTAATTTATTTTCTCATTCCTTAATTCATATCAACCATACGCTCTAAAATCATAACTGCACGCCATACCTTTCCATTGATGGATTTTTGATAAATAGAATAAACAAGTTCTTTATAGAACTTTCTCTGTTATGATCAACTCCACGATAATAATCTAATAGGTGCCCATATATTTCACTGGGGAAACCGTCAGAGTAGTCTTTTAAATATTAATTTACCTCTTATTAATATCTCAATATTTCCTCAATCTTAGCTTTTACTTTCTCTGTACTAGGAATCATTGTTTCCTCAAGAACAGAGTTTAATGGAATCGCTGGCATATTTTCAGAACCTATGACCATAACAGGTGCGTCTATGTATTTAAAACATTCTTCTTGAATGCGACCTTGCAGGCCACGAGAAAAACTATTATCACTAGGTTCTTCCGTAACTACGAGACATTTTCCAGATTTCTTCACACTTGCAAAAACGGTCTCATAATCTAATGGATGCAGCGTTCTTAAATCCACAATCTCTACTCTATCTTGTACTCCTAATTCTGCCGTGGCATTCATTGCCCAGTGCACACCCATTCCGTAAGTGATAATCGACAAGGTTTCTTCTTCCTCTTTTTTCCAAATTTCTTGGAGCACCCAAGCTTTTCCAAAAGGCAGTACATAATCCTCACTAGGCTGGACACTTGTTGCCCCTTTAGTACCTTTTACCTTAGACCAGTACAATCCTTTATGCTCAAAAATCACCACCGGATTAGGATCGTAATAAGCTGCTTTCATCAATCCTTTCAGGTCGGCGCCGTTTGATGGATACGCAATTTTTAAACCCCTTATATTAGAAACTACACTTTCCATAGAACTGGAGTGGTACGGCCCGCCAGAGCCATAAGCTCCAATAGGAACTCGCAATATCATGGATACTGGCCATTTGCCATTACTTAAATAACAAGAACGGGAAACCTCTGTAAATAGCTGGTTCAATCCAGGCCATATATAGTCAGCAAACTGTACTTCTACAATGGGTTTTAGTCCTACCGCACTCATTCCTACCGTACTTCCTACGATGAATGCTTCCTGAATAGGTGTATTAAATACTCTGTTGTCCCCGAATTTTTGTGCCAGTGTAGCGGCTTCTCTAAAAACGCCACCCAACCTGGCACCTACGTCCTGCCCGTACAACAAGCATTCTGGGTGTTTTCTCATCAATTCTTCAATAGCAAATAAGGCACAATCTACCATGACTACTTTCTCAGCGCCAGCTGGAGATCGCACTCCTTTTTCTTCTGTAATTGGTGTTGGTGCAAAATCGTGGGTAAATAAGTCGGCTGGTTCTGGATCTGGTTGTTGTAATGCTAGATTTAAAGCTTGTTGTACTTCCGCTTTCGCGAAAGCGTCATAACCATCCACATCCTGCTCACTAAAACCATTATCAAGAAGTAACTGTCTCATACGCGGATGCGGATCACGTCTTCTCGCCTCTTCTAAATCATCGCGATAAAACTCCATGCGCACGCCACTCGTGTGATGATTCAATAAAGGCACTGTAGCATGAACTAAAAATGGCCTGCGCTCCGTTCTTATCTTATGAATCACGTCATTTAAGGTGTTGTAACTTTCTTCAAAATCAGTTCCATCTATAGAAATAGCTTCTATGCCATGAAAACCAGCAGCATATTCGGCAGCGTTTTGAGCACGAGTTTCTGCGGCATTTGCACTGATGTCCCAGCCATTATCTTGTACTAAATATAAAATAGGTAATTGCTTCAAAGCTGCCATTTGAAAAGCCTCGGCAATCTCACCTTCAGTCACAGATGCATCTCCTAGGGAACATACGACAAAGCCGTTGAAACTGGAATCTGAAGTCGAGCTTGAACTGTCGTGACGAGCTTGTTTGAGCATTTCTTGCTGCTCCTCACTCAAACTTTCCTTATAGTGAAAACCCAACGCCACTCCGGTAGCAGGAATGGCCTGCATACCAGTGGCACTGGATTGATGCGGGATTTTAGGCTTGTCATCATCTCTTAAAGATGGATGCGAATAATACGTGCGCCCACCAGAAAATGGATCGTCTTTTTTTGCCAGCAACTGCAACATCAAATCATAAGGCTTTATACCTATGGAAAGTAACATCGCGTCATCTCGGTAATAAGGAAATGCATAATCCTGAGGTAACAGTTGCATTCCTATCGCTATCTGAATAGCTTCATGACCGCGACTGGTCGCGTGCACATATTTAGAAACCTTTTTAAAATTCTCCTCGTAGAGTTCCGTCATTGATTTGGCGGTTACTAGGTTTTTGTACGCTTGTTCTAATAATAGCTTATCCAATTGTTTGTTTTTTGTCAGGCCACTGAATAGCGACTCCGCTTAATAATTAATTAACTTTTATCTCTTAAAGACCCCATCTTGTTTCTCCCAGTTCCTTTTTTTGATTCGCCACACTCGACGCTGAGTCTATGCTATGTTTGTATTAAATTCTTAACTTTAATTAAAAGCGTATTTACGAATCTTCAAATCACGAAAGGCTTTCTTCTAAATTAAATCTTCATTTAATGCTGATATGGATCCCGCGTCAAGCGTGTGAGAACAAAAAAATCCCGGATCACTTCTTCAAGCATCGTAGAACACAAGCGCTGAAAATCAATCTTTTCAATAATCTTCTTTTGGAGCAACTTCCAAATTTAAAGCCACTTGCTTTAAAAAACTTCCTCCTAAAAAACCGTCTACTACTCGGTGATCAAAAGATAAGGATAACATCATCATGCTGCGTATTTCTATAGAATCAACGCCATCTTTAGTCATGACCTCAGCGCGTTTTTTGATAATTCCTGTGGCTAGAATGGCTACTTCAGGTTGGTTGATAATAGGTGTTCCCATTAGGGATCCAAAAGTTCCCACATTGGATATAGTAAAGGTTCCACCTTTGATGTCGTCACCACCTAATTTATTTTCTCTAGCCCGATTTGACATGCGATTCACATCAGCTGCGATTTCAGGTAGGGTTTTCTGATCGGCATTTTTAACTACTGGTACTATCAAATTTCCAGATGGTAAGGCCGTTGCCATTCCGACATTGATGTTTTCTTTTACAATGATATTTTTCCCATCTACACTTGCATTTATATTAGGATACTCCTTTATAGCTCTTGCTACTGCGTCTACAAATAGTGGTGTGAAAGTTAATCGCTCGCTGTATTTTTCTTGAAAAGGAGCTTTATTTTTATTGCGCCATGCGACCAAGTCGGTTAAATCTGCTTCCACATAAGCCGTAACATGAGGACTGGTATGCTTGCTAAACACCATGCGATCTGCAATCATCTTGCGCATGCGGTCCATTTCTACAATCGTACCGGTTCCTTTATCAAATTTTAATTGAGGTATTCGATAAGCTGTTGGGTCTGGTTCATTACTTACCGCCTGTGCAAACTGGAATGGACGGCCTTCATTGATATAACTCACAACATCGCTTTTGCGCAATCTACCTTCATGCCCTGTCGCTGGAATACGCGCTAACTCTTCATAAGACATGTGATTTTTACGAGCTATAGCATCTATTAGTGGACTTACAAAAAGATCTTGATTGACGTATGTATTTGAAATCGAGCTGGACACAGCATTTTTCTTGGGTAATCGTTCTCGACTCTCCAACGAACTGATATGGTTGTTCTGCGCTTGATGCGCAATCTGTTTATCTTTATCGCTAGACTTATTTAAGACTTGAGGATTTGAAATACTTTTTGAGGCTAATGAACCATGAGCTTTTTCAAAATGGGCCAGCACACTTCCTATTTGCACCACATCATTTGCAGCACATAAATGTTGAGACATGATTCCAGCGGCTGGCGCTGGCACTTCATTATCTACTTTATCTGTTCCTACTTCTACAAGAATATCTCCTTCTTCAAAAGATTCTCCTTCTTGAACGAGCCAATTTAGTATAGTTCCTTCGGTAATTGATTCTCCCATTTTAGGAAGTATAAAATCCATCGTATTTGCCATGGTATAAAAATACAAAAACTAACAAGCGTTAGCAAGGGCAGTTAACCAAGACTTTGAGCAAAAAAAAACGGTACCGTTTCCAGTACCGTTTTATCAAGAGTAGTTGACGTGTATTTTAAAACTTACTGTCTTGCATATGTTGTACTTTCTGCATCACTTCCTGTATACACTCCTCCTTGAGAGTCAGAAATGGTACGAACTCGGAGGGTAGTGGCATTAAGAACTTCAACAGCCGCTGTTACTGTAAAAGTAGTTTGCCCCTGTGTAACAGTGATTGTTATGTTATCTCCAGTACGCGTGTAGGGATAAGTAATAGTTTCATATGTGCACGGGTTCGAATTGTCATCATAATCATAAAAAGTTGCTGTAGCTGAGGTAAAAGTAGCAGTTTCCTCCAGTTCACAAGCAGTTAATGATACGGCTACACCACCCTCAGTTTCTGCGGTTGTCTTCCAAGTTCCTTCGAGACTTGCTGGCGCAACATTGTCATCATCGCTATCGCAACTCGTTACAAAGACAGTAGCGGTAATTGCAATTAATAGAATAATAAATTTTTTCATTTTGAATATTTTAAAGTTCAGGTAAATAACGATTAAATTAAACTTAAAACCAACATAAATAAAAAATATTTTGGTATTTTACAGATTTTAAAATCCATTGTATTTGCCATGGCATAAAAATACAAAAACTAACAAACGTTAGCAATGGCAGTTAACCAAGACTTTTAGCAAAAAAAAAACGGTACCGTTTCCAGTACCGTTTTATCAAGCGTAGTTGACGTGTATTTTAAAACTTACTGTCTTGCAAGAGTTGCAGTTTCTATATCATTTCCTGTATACACTCCTTGTTGGGAGTCAGAAACAGTACGGAATTTAAAAGTAGTGGCCGTAAGCTCTTCAACAACTATTACAAACGTTATAGTAGTTTGCCCATTTGTAATAGTGAGTGTTATGTTATTTCCAGTACGCGTGTAGGGATAAGTATTAGTTTCATATGTGCACGGGTTCGAACTGTCTTCATAATCATAAAAAGTTGCTGTAGCTGAGGTAAACGTCACAGTTTGCTGCAGTTCACAAGCAGTTAATGTTGCGGCTACACCACCTTCAGTTTCTGCGGTTAATTTCCAAGCTCCTTCGAGACTTGGTGGCGCAACACTATCATCGTCTGAGCAACTCGTTACAAAGACAGTAGCGGTAATTGCAATTAATAGAATAATAAATTTTTTCATTTATGTTGGTTTTAAATTTAAGTAAATAACGATCAAATTAAACTTAAAACCAACATAAATAAAAAAATTTTTGGTGTCTTATAGATTTTTTATAATCACTTGGATTTTCTAAGGTTGTGCAAATACATGTGAAAAGATAGCACTGCTGTACAACCACCACAAAATTGAAAAGACAGAACGCATAAAGAATTGGACAGGTCGCAGGTGGGTACCTGAAGTTTTTTGGGGTTTTCAGTAGTGCGGCAGATCCTCTATATACGATTGCTGCTGCTGGTTTTTACAGAAAAGAAACCGTTAAAAATTTGGATATAAGTGATTATGTCCACCGGGGAAGCAGCATATCATTTGATATTTTTACATGCTCTGCATGACTATCGCTTATTTTGTAAAAGACCATCAAGACAATAAAAAAATACAAAATTAAATAAAGAAAGATGCTTAGAATTAAATGTACTAAATGTACTAGTTGAGAAAAGATTGTGAGTGGATAGGGATAAGCGATGAAAATGTCATCAAAGGTTATTTTGCTTTCATCTCTTGCAAAGTTTTATAAAAATCTTCCTGCACAGGACGATTTTCAGGGATTTCTCTTAGCGGCTCTACTTCTTTCATAGTCTCTTGACAATCAGCTGGTAATTGCTGATAGAGTTTTGTGCCAGCGGTTTTCCAAACGATCATTTGGTCGGAGACTTCTTTTATTTTTTTTGCTGGATTCCCTACAATTAAAGATCTTGGTTCAAAAACCGCTTCGGCTTTTACAAAAGACATTGCTCCCACTATGCACTCATCTCCTATGACAGCGTCATCCATAATCACACTGTTCATTCCTATCATACAATTGCGACCTAAGTTGGCACCATGGATAATGGCTCCATGACCTATATGAGCGCCTTCTTTGAGCGTGATGCTTTTTCCAGGAAACATGTGTACGGTACAATTCTCTTGAACATTTACACCGTCTTCCAAGATTATCTCGCCCCAATCACCACGTATAACAGCTGATGGACCAACATAACATTGCTTACCTATAATCACATTACCAATTACGGTGGCTTGTGGATGAACAAAACTAGATTCGTGTATTACTGGAATGTGGGATTTGAAAGAGTAAATCATTTGTTGTGAGTTGTGAGTTGTGAGTTGTGAGTTGTGAGTTGTGAGTTGTGAGTTGTGAGTAAACTTAAAAAATTAGCCCCTAGTTACAGCTCTTTTTTTATTTTAATTTTTATGCCGTGCTAAAATAGCGATACACTAAAACCTTAGTGTAATGAAAACCTCAGAAAAAGCTGGTAGCGCGAAGCGTTCCCAAAAATATTACTCAGTTTCTTTTAAACTCCAAGTGACAGATTCATCGCTGCTATCCCATGCCATTTTTAAATGTCTATTGAAGTTTGGGTCATTGCTTCCCGAACCTTCAGAAATATTAGCTGCTATTGAATCGGTTGCACGACAGAACTGAGAAGACAATCGATACGATTCCTTTTTTGGAAATTGATCAACTAACTTATTTGCAACTTCTCCAAAGTACACAGCCTTTTGATATGCGATAAGGTTTTCAAAACTAAAATGATAATCACTTTCAAATTGTATAAGCTAATATTTTTGATTTATCTATTAGTACTTTTAGAGGTGAAAACTCATAGCTCACCACTATTTAAACCTTTTCAAAGTCTCCTTAGTAAATTCACTAAGAACCAACCTCCCTGAAATCTTAGCTCTTTCAAAAAGCAACTCATCCCAGTTCTCACAACCGGTCCAAAACATCCTTTTCATCTCTGCCATGGCATCTGGATTATAAGTGCATAAATTCTCTGCAAATGCTTGAATTCCCGCATCCATTTCTTCAGTAGATTCATAAACCTCAGCAAATAACCCATTGTCTTTTGCCCATTCTGAAGAATAGAATTCGTTTGCGTTGATAGCAATCTGGCTCATTCCAGTCAATCCTAATTTGCGTTCTACCGCTGGACCTACCACAAAGGGTCCTATACCTATATTGAGCTCGCTCAGTTTAATGCTCGCAAACTTAGTTGCAAAACAATAGTCGGTCGCACTGGCAACTCCTACGCCACCACCAACGGTTTTCCCTTGCACACGACCTAAAATAAATTTAGGACATTTGCGCATGGCGTTGATCACGTTTGCAAAACCTGCAAAAAATACTTCGCCGGTTTTCTCATCATCGATAGCGATGAGTTCTTTAAAACTAGCTCCTGCACAAAAAGTGCGTTCTCCACCAGATTTTAGAATGATCACTTTTGCAGCATCATCAACACCTGCGTCAGTTATGGCTTGTGCGAGTTGTGCCAGAATAATTCCAGGCAACGAGTTGTGCGCTGGATGGAAGAATTCTATGGTTGTTATTGCGTTTTCTGTATTTGTTTTTACGTAGGGATCGCTCATATTAATGTGGTTCTGTGTTCTTTTTTAGCGAAGCCTCTCTTCAGCAGCTTGACCAAATCAAAGTCAAGCTGTTAAAAAGAATGCTCCTTTTTATTGTCAAGCCGTCGCAGGACGGCTTCGCTTATCATTTATCTCAATGTTTATTTAAATCTCTCTTTACTCGTAATGTAATCTTCAAAATTCCAGTCTGCTGCGAGGTCAATCCAATCTGGATTCATACTCTCAATCAGATTTAATTTATATTCTCTTTTCCATTTTTTAATCAGCTTTTCTCTATTGATTGCTTCTGCTGGATTCTCCTGTTTTTCAAACCAAACTAGTTGTTTGATGTTAAACTTTCCAACATGAGTTTCAAAAGTCGCGTTTTTATGGTCAAAAGTACGCTGCTTTATATCGTTTGTGACACCTACGTAAAATAGCTTGTTTTCAATATGAGCCATGATATAGGTGTACATTATTTTCATTGTGGATAATAGTTCTTAATTGGCGTTTTTTTACTGATGGAGCGGAGCCGTCCTGCGACGGCTTGACGTAATAACTGGCTTCGGTTAATCATTTATCGCAAACTGTTCAAAATGATGACTCAAATGCTTTCTCTCCAACAAAGTCCACTCATACTTACTCAGGTCACCAAAGACAGCGTTTTTATGAGTCGCTTTCGGATTCTTTTTAAAATACGCTAAATATTCCTTTCTTGCCTCAAGCATTTTTACTTTGGCAGTTTCTAAGTCGGTGTGAAGGAGGTCTTCTAAGGCTCCATCTTTTAGCAAAGGCATTTTGTGATTTTGCGGCATTTTATCGAAGTTCCACAAAGTAGCTGCTACTTTTTCTAGGAATTCATCTGGTGTGGCCACTTCAAAGTTTTGGATTTCTCCACTGGCAATGCGGTAACTCATTTCCAGATGTTCTACCATGTGTTGTGAAGTCATCGTTCCCCATTGAGGTTTTGTATTGGTATCTAATTTCGCGAAAGCGGAATCTATATAATTCTCTGTAATCTCTGGGAAAACAGTTTGCTTTTTCTCTACCATGGTCAGAATGGTTGCTACACAAACGAGTGCTTCAACTTCTTCGTCGGTCTTATCATTTTCATAATCTACAGGCTCAGCATCAAAAACCTCTACATACCATTTGACAATCCCAGAGGGATGCTCCCGACCAGCTACATCTCTTTCTCGTTTTTCTTTACAAGTCAATCGCACATAAACAGTATCGTTATGATACAAAGGTCTTAAAAAACGAATATCCTCCAGACCGTAATTTGCAGAAACGGGCCCTTTATTAGGATACACAAATAATCCAGCGGCAGCACTGATGATAAAGTAACCGTGAACGGTGCGTTTTTTAAAAATACTTCCTTCTAAGCTCGTAATATCTGTATGCGCATAAAAATGGTCCCAAGTAAGATTGGCAAAATTCTGAATATCGGTATCGGTAAGGGTTCTTTTATGGGTTTCCAGACTCATTCCAGGTTTGATATCTTCATAATGATAAGCAAACGGATGCTTTTCGGCTTTTTTATAAGCTCCATTAGGCTGATAAACACCCGTAATTTCAGTTAACGAAGTCGGACTTCCTTGCACTGCACAGCGTTGCATATAGTGTTTGATACCGCGCAATCCTCCCATTTCCTCGCCACCACCAGCACGCCCAGGACCACCGTGAACTAATAGTGGTAATGGCGCACCATGACCGGTAGATTGTGGTGCACTTTCTCTGTTTAAAGTTAGAATCCTACCATGAGAGGATGCAGCGTTTATGGTATACGCTTTCGCGAAAGCGTTATCACTAGTAACTACACTGCTTACTAAGGAGCCTTTACCCATATGGGCCAGTTCAATGGCTTCCTCTAAATTTTTGTAGGGCATCAACGTACTCACAGGGCCAAAAGCCTCAATTTCATGTACCTGAGTATTCTTAAGCGGTTGATCTTCTCGCATTAAAATAGGTGACATAAACGCCCCTTTTTGCGCCCGATCTCCCAATATCTCTACCTCATCGAGATTTCCGTAAACCATCTGAGCGGTTTGGGCTATCTTCTCAATTTGAGTTTTTATAGCCTCTTTTTGATCGTTATTTATCAATGCGCCCATGCGAGTTTCTCTCAACAATGGATCTCCTATTACAGTTTTAGCAAGTTGTTTCCCTAAGGCGATTTGTACGTCTTCCATTAAGTTTTCTGGAACTAGAATCCTTCTTATAGCGGTACATTTCTGACCCGCTTTGGAAGTCATTTCTTTGCGTACCTCTTTTACAAATATGTCAAATTCTGGTGTTCCTGGAACAGCATCTGGCCCTAAAACTGATGAGTTTAAAGAATCTGCTTCCATAGTAAAAGGGACGGACTCTTCCAGCAGCCGAGGATGTGCTTTTAATTTTCTTCCCGTGTGCGCACTACCTGTAAAAGTAACTACGTCTTGCGAATTTACCGTATCGAGAATGCTGGTTGTTAAACCACTCAATAACTGCAAAGATCCTTCTGGTAGTATCCCTGACTTGATAATCTCCCGCACCACAGCTTCTGTTAGGAATGCTGTTTGTGGTGCTGGTAATACTACAGCTGGCATTCCTGCCATCCAGTTTACAGCACATTTTTCCAACATTCCCCAAACTGGAAAGTTGAATGCGTTGATGTGAACAGCTATACCTTTGCGAGGCACAAGAATGTGATGCGCCATAAAACGGCCTCCTTTAGATAAGTCAATAGGGTCTCCTTCTACGGCATAAGACTGGTCTGGAAAAAGCTTCCTCAAACTCGCGTTAGCAAATAGATTACCGAAGCCACCTTCTATATCTACCCAACTGTCTGCTCGTGTTGCTCCGGTTCTATAACTGATTTCATAAAAAGCTGCTTTTCTTTTCTCTAAATAGAGCGCTAGCTTTTTAATCATAGTACCGCGTTGCTGGAACGTCATGTCGCGCAAGACTTTTCCATGATCACGGCCGTATTGTAGTGCTGATTTGATATCTAATCCTCCCGTACTTGTAAAACCTATCACCTCACCGGTAATGGCATCATACATTGTACTTGTAGACTTTTCTTCACCAGCTTGCCACTGACCGTTTATATAACTCTCTAAAATCATAGTTTCTGTAGGTATAGTTGTCATCACGCTTTCTCAACGAAACGAATGAAACATAAATTTCTATTTTAAACAAAATAGAAACCGATAAAATGCTAGTTACGAAAATACAAAAAGCAAGTGAATAGACTAACGCCTGTTAGTTTTTATGTTAAAACAAGATTCCTCTTTATTTTATAATACCCTTTAAGGTGCTTATACGAGTGTATATCAATAATAGCATACAAGTAAACGCCTTTGAGAAAGCAAGAAACGTCATGATAACCTTTATAAGATCCATCGCTCGTCATCTTTCTTCCCGCTAGGTTGTAAATTACCATTAATGAGATATCTAATGCCTCAGAAAATCTAGAGTTGATAAAGGAGCATTGTTATATATCGCATTATCACCATTGCCTTTAGTAATTCTTAAAGAGGTGCTATTTGCAATAGTGACGATCTCATAATCAAAATCTATAGGTGGATTATCTGACATGAAAAATTGAGTATACATCGCGCTGTAGCCCATTAAATCTAAACAATCTTGATCTGTTACCTGAGGATCAGCAAGATTAGGATCACAGCAAACGGCTAAAGTCTGTGCTGCAAATTGTAACGTCGTAGCATTAAATGTTGCATTTGGATATGAAAAAGCACCATTTATAACTCCACCTCCCCATACTGCTGTATCAAATGAATAGTCAGTACCGGAATTTAAAAATTGAAGTTCCACATCAGAAGTAATACTAGACGGCAGGTTAGAACTACCATAAATAAATTCTGTAAAATCCAATCATTTGCAATAATTTCAAGATTTTTTACCTCAATAAAGATAAAAAAAATTCAATTTATTTATACGTCTTTTAAAAACTAAATTGGTATTATCTGTCATTTTAAGTTTTTAATTGCTAACTATAAAAGAAAGAAATTGAGTGTTTATTCATTTCTCAGTTCCTTTTATTCCACTTCAACTTCTCTATACTCATCGATTAACTCACCATCTTCTGTCCAGCCTTGAATATGAAATAACAATTTATCTTTCCCTACATAAGGCATGGTAAAAGAAGCTTTTCCGTCTACTACCGTTATATCGCTTTGCCAGTCTATCACCCCTAGTTTATCAAAAAAATCGTCTGTATAGCTATAATAAGTTGGTTTAAAAAATTTAACTGGTGCAGAAAAAGTGAGAGGCACATCAAAACTACTCAAACTAGTTGAAGATTTTCCAAATGGATTTAATAGAGGGTCTGTTTTTATAGTAACAATACCACCTCGCCCTTGACCAGCTACTTGAGTGGTCCCCGTTTCATCAATTTCTATATAATCTACGTCTGACATATTGAACCCTTGTAAAACATTGGCATCCCGATAAGGAACGCCATCAAGCACTATTAGAACAGGATCAATAGCGCCAGCTATCAGCAATCTTTGACTTATAACAGACATTTGCCCTCTTCTATTACTCACTTTTAAACCATTTCTTCCAAGGTATTGTAAAATACGAACTTCATTCTTGCGATCTTTATCTGAAAAAAAATCAATTCTACCTTTAGCTCTATTTCTGATTTTTAATTCTCTTTTTTTATTTTTCTCAGCAATCAAAACAATCGTATCCAGCTCTTCTGAAAAATCTGAGAAGGGCTTTAACTCTATCTCACTAACTTCAATTGAAATTTCTAATGGCTTGATCTTATTTAATGAAGTAAAGTTTGGTATTTTATTTGGTGAAAATTGCAAGGATAATTTAGCTTTTTTTGTTCGTCCTTTTGTGTCAACCTCACTTATCTTTAATTTTTCCTTGATTGTTGGGAAATAGCTGCCAAAAGAAAATTTCTCATCACCCTTCTTAAGATCTACAAAACTGGTGCCTGAATTTCTGCTAGGATAGATTATATAACGGCGCGCTTTTGACTTATTAATAGTTGCATTTACAGCGATACCAAATTCAAAACCGTATTTGAATAGTTTGCTTTTTTGAAAAATAAAACTCCAATCGTACAGTTCCCAACCCAAGCATAGCATCAAATTATCCATATCGTATTTTACCCTTTTATCAACATTTGTCAAGTAATACAAAGGGTTCTTTACTTTTCCATATAAATAAGGATCCAGTTTAAAAGCTGCTACAATACTTTGTGATCTATCCATAGCAATACTGCTTGTTGTATGGACCGAAACACTTAATTGAGCGTTCTTAATAGTACTAAATTGTAAGGATGTTTTTAACGTGTCTAATGCTCTAGTAGAAACAACTTTGTCCATATTTGAAACAGTGAATCCCTCGTAATTAAAAAACAGCCGTTTAGAAATTACTTTTTGATCTTGAGACAGCAATGTGATTTGATTCACCCCAGGAGAAAAGTCTTGGATATTTAAAGAAAAAACTTCCTTTGTATAGTCTAATTCTACATAATAAACATCGAGTTTACCATTGCTATTTACCAAAACAGACATCTTTTCTGAATCTAAATGATCTAAAGTTCGTTCATTAGTCCTTAGCTCTATGAATACTTCATCAGCCACTTGATTAACTGCCATTACAACCCCGTGGTCTTCAATTTTAGGAAATTCTGTTTTCAATACTTCATTAGATCCTTCAAGGCTAATTTCATAAGAGCTGTATAGATTAGGCAGGATAGCAAACCTACCCATCCCATTTGCATCTAGTTGCACTTTACTTTCCACTACCCCATCAATAATAAAATTAGCAAATTTATTGTTTAATAGTTGGTCATTCTCAATTTTCAATCCAACAGTGGTTAGGACGTTGTTTACTAGATGACCGCCTTCTGGAAGGACATGAGCGATAGGAGAACTGATGATTTTACTATTTGTTAACTTTCCTAGAGGACTAATTATTTGTATGGGAGCTTCAAAATAATGAGGAGATGAATAATTCTTCATCCAGTTGGTGAATGCTCGTACGGTATAAGTACCAGGTGTAACCAGAGAATCTAATTCAAAAACTCCTTGTGCTTTTCCTTGTTCAACCAGTAAAAGCTGCTCTTTCACCACTTCTGAATCAGAATTCAATAGCTGACTGTACAAATTCTTAACTAACAATGAGGGCTTTTGCTTTTTATGATCCAATACATAAGCCGCAAAACCTAAATCCTCTCCTTGCATTAAAACTGATTTATTTAAATGCAGGTACACATTAGATTCTTGAATTTTAAGAAAATTATTGAAGTCCTTTAAAATGGAATCATTGGAGACTTGAGCTTGCAGGCCTGTATTATAAAAAATGACTAGAAAAAGAAAGTATCGGTATTTCATGGAGAACCTTTTAGATTTTAATAGTGTAAAATTAACTTTAATCAACTATTATGCCATATTCTCCTGCACTCACTGAAAAACAATCAACTAAAAACCTAAACACTTTATTTTCCGAATAAAAACAGTTTCAAAATGCGAATTCTACTTAAAAAAAAAGGCCCTGAACTTTATTCAAGGCATTTTATCTGTTTAGTTATTTATTTTAAGATACCTTCTCTATTACCATCGCATAGCCTTGACCTACTCCTACACACATGGTAATCAGCGCATATTTTTTACCTGTGATTTGAAGTTCTAAAGCGGCGCTAAAAGCAAGACGTGTTCCTGTAACTCCTAGTGGGTGTCCTATAGCAATAGAACCACCATTGGGATTGATACGTGGGTCATTATCTGCAAGTCCCCATGATCTGGTGCAGGCTAGTGCTTGTGATGCAAAGGCTTCATTGAGTTCAATCACATCCATATCTGCCATAGTTAAACCGGCTTTTTCTAACGCTTTATTACTCGCAGCGACCGGACCTATTCCCATGATTCTGGGTTCTACTCCTACTACCGCACTACTTACTACTCTGGCAATAGGTTTTAGATTGTATTTCTTAACAGCGTCTTCACTGGCGATTATGGTTGCTGCAGCACCATCATTTAAACCACTAGAGTTCCCAGCGGTTACAGATCCTCCTTCTTTTTTAAAGGCTGGACGTAATTTTGCAAGAATTCCTGCTGTAGTTCCTGCACGTATAAATTCGTCCTCTTTAAATAGGATGGAATCTTTTTTACGCTGTGGTATTTCAACGGCTACTATTTCTTTTGCTAGCCGTCCTGATTTTTGAGCTGAGGCAGCTTTTTGTTGCGACCAAGCAGCAAATGCATCTTGATCTTCTCGCGAGATATCGAATTTCTCTACCAGATTTTCGGCTGTATTTCCCATGCCGTCTACACCGTACATTTCGGCCATTTTGTGGTTGACAAAGCGCCATCCAAAACTAGAATCGTACATCTTAGAATCGGTACCAAA
>Ga0222644_1000171_pt1 | contig 29939 bp, 51 predicted proteins | sample AntAcemetagen291_FD_179800 | JGI IMG/M metagenome (GOLD analysis project Ga0222644, IMG submission 179800) | Saline water microbial communities from Ace Lake, Antarctica - #291 | ecosystem: Environmental > Aquatic > Non-marine Saline and Alkaline > Saline | place: Antarctica: Ace Lake...
CAAGCTGGCTTTGGCTTTAACAAAGAAATGAATTTCACGCCTGACTTTACACAAAGGCAATCATCAAATGATAAATGGGCTAAGACAAATTTAACGGGTGTAATCGTATCAGTAAAAGATATTGAAAGTGGCCAAGACACATCAGCCTTTGTACCTGCCGACATGATTCATAAAATTGTTGCTAGCTCACCTTCTATAGCATCACCTCACTCACCGCATAACAAATGGGCTGAGCAAATGTTTATAGCTAAGGCTATCAAACAAGTTATTTCTAAAATGCCAGTCGACCTTTCTAAATCAACAGATTTACAGTCAGCGATCAACCTTACAAATGTTTCTGAACAAGAGGCACAAAAAGACTTAACAAAGCCAGCGCTTTATCCTCAAGAAAAGTTTGACAATTTTTTCCCAACATGGACAGAATATGTCAAGACAGGGAGAACAAAAGCAACATCGATTTTAACTCAACTGCAAGCGCAACACACACTAACGCCAGAAATGACGTTTTCAATAAGCAAGCTGCAAGTTCTTGAACCACTCGATGGTGAAATTGAAGACAGCCCACAAAACCCAGTATCAGGAGAATAAAAATGTTATCAGAAGAACTATTGCAACAACGACAAGGCAACTTTACTGCATCAGGCAATCACGCACTAATGGCAGGGTGGCAAGATGTAGAGCCCGATTCAAACTTTCCAGAATTTAGAGAGCTTTCGCATTTTATTAAAATTCATGGTGGCAAACCTCTTGTTGGTGAAGCCAAAGCAAGTGTTTCATGCAATGTTACGGGCGACTTAATCAATAAGACATGGAAAGCCATGCAGTTTCACAAACCTTCTGTAGGCCTTGTTACATACGCAGAATCAAAGGCACTTGAAGAACACTTTTATATTGACCCATCACTTAACTTTAGTACAGCAAGCACTCGCAACGGTGAGGAGCGAGAAGTTGAATGCATGGAAAAACTAATTGAAGCGACAGGGTTAAACTTTACAAATATCGGTGATGAGCAAATACACATACACGCTGACAGTGTTGGTGTTACGCCAGATGGCATTGTGATTAATGAGTTTGATATTATTGAGACTGGCGCAGAAGTAAAATGCAAAAGCCCTTTGGTTCATTTAAGAAACATGATGATAAAAAACAATGATGACCTTATGCGGGAAGAGTTCGACCATTTTGTTCAGGTACAGACAGCGATGTTTGTCACAGGCGCAGATCATTGGTACTTTGCCAACTATAATCCTTATGCAAAGTTGGACAAATTTAAGTTTTGTCATATCATAATTCAACGCGATAATTACTTTATTGAAGTAATGAAGGAGCGATTAATTATAGCAAAAAGAATAAAAGATGAGTTTGCAAAAAAGCTTGGCTTATCTAACTAACCATTAAATATTGCAAGGCTGTTTTATCGGCCTTGCAATTAATAAGGGAATAATTGTGGAAAAAATAAAAATTGATGATTATGTTTTTTATAGCTCAGTTATTGGTCAAGAACCATTAATGCATCAAGCATATAAAGTTGTTGAATTAGGTGTTGTTTGCGGAAGCAATGTGGCATGGCTTGAGGGCAAGGCTGGCTGTGTTGCAGTGGAGGCATTAACAAAAGTTAATCGCTACGATGAAAAAATCTATAACTTAAATTAAGAGGAAGTAACAATGAGCAGAGGAATTAATCGAGTCACACTTATTGGCAATCTAGGCCAAGATCCAGAGGTTAGGGTTATGCCTAATGGCAACTATGTCACAAATATCTCAATTGCTACAACCGAGGCATGGAAGGACAAACAAACGGGGCAGCCAGTCGAAAAGGTTGAATGGCATCGTGTTATATTTTTTAATCGATTAGCTGAGATTGCAGGCGAGTACTTAACAAAAGGGGCCCAAGTTTATATAGAAGGAAAATTGCAAACACGCAAATGGACAGACAAAGATGGGGTTGATCGCTATACAACTGAAATTATATCCAATGAAATGCAAATGCTGGGCGGTGGTGGCGGTTCTAATAACAACACTGGCACTTCATCAGGTAATCAAGCAAGCAGCCCACAACAGCCTAAAAACGACCAACAATCCCCATCTAACCAACCTGAACAAAACTCACGCCCACTGATGGAAGACTTGAGCGACGATATTCCGTTCTGAACGTCTATAGACATTCCCTTGGGTTGTGTTAAAATATCTTCCTTTGGGAATTAATCTATGAAACTTTGCAATAAATGTAATTTAAAAAAAGTTAGTCAAGACTTCGGTTTAAGGTCAGCTTCAAATGACGGGCTTGCAGCGCATTGTAAATTGTGCCAATCAATATATGACAAGCAAAGAAACAACGACCCGCAAAGAGTTAAGTCAAGAGAAGCTTATTTAAAAACCGACTTAGGCCGAAAAGCTGCAAATAAAGCAAAAAAAAAGTGGGCTAGTCAAAATCCAATTAAGCGATCAGCCAATATAATTGTAGGCAATGCCGTTAGAGATAAGAAAATAATAAAGCCTTCCTGTTGTGAAAAATGTTTTATTAACACAGATAGAATTGAAGGTCATCACTGCGATTATGCTTTTCCTTTGGTGGTTAATTGGCTTTGTCCTGCCTGCCACAACAAATGGCATCAGCTAAACGGCGAAGCTTTAAATTCTGGTTTGTAACACTTAATAGTTTACTTAATGGTTAATGTATATTATAATAACTTACATTAATTAATTCAGAGATAAAAAAAATGAAATATCAAGTAACAGATGACAGCGACAAAGGCAATAATGGCAAGGTATTATTTGAAAGCAATGATCGAGCAGAAGCTAACGAATTTTATAAAGCATACGAAAAGCATCCTGATCATGTAGCTAACCTTCAAAGAAACCCAAACCATAAAAAATAAATTAACCAGCCCTTCGGGGCTTTTAGGTTTAACAAATGCATACTTTAGTAAAAATAACATTTGATGAAGACGGTCAAAAAGTCGATGAACCCGCGTGGTGTTTAAGCGTTTCAGGGGCTGGATCTACAATGTGTTTTTGTAGTGGACAAGTTTATGGATGGGGTGAAGGTCATGCAGGTTTTGAAGAAAAAGAAGTGTATATGGGCGGCATTACTTGCGGTAGCTGCTTGTCATCAATTAAAGAAATAAAATCAATTAAATTGTAAAAAAGGAAAAAGCCATGAATTATTTAAACCCAATGTTTTCATCATCGGCAGTATTAAATTTTCATATAGAAACTGATAAGTCGGAAAACCCATATAGGCGAGCGCACAATAATAAGTTTGACACTGAGGCCCACATGATAAAAATTAATAAAGCATGGCGCACAGGCAACCGAGAAACCTTTTTTATGCTTTGGGATGTAATTTATAAACAGGAGTTAGAGCGCAATGAGTAATTTTGTTACTACTATATTTTTTGAAGATGATGAGTTTTATGTAAATGTTGATTATGATTATCAACCAGAAGAGTCGGGCGATCTAGAAACTCCACCAGTTCCCGAAGGAATAACGATCAACTCTGTAAATTTTGGTGACGTAGATATTAAAGATCGAATAAACTTATCTGCTATAAATAAAATTGAGCAAGAGATTTTTGATAGCTTTGATGAAGAGTTGCAAGAGCCAGAGCGTGATGATGAGTACATGCATTAATTAGGGGAATATTATGTTTATAGAGTTTGACAATACAATTTATAATTTAAATAAATTTGACAGCTTTTCTAAAGCGAAAGATAAAATATTTTTTCATAAAGACGGCGACGATTATGAAACTATTAAGGCTAGTCCAGAGCAAATAGATGCTTATTGGTTTCGATTGCTTAGAATAACAAAATCTGATCATTAAGGAGTAAGGATTATGAAAACAAGAGTTTTTTACACACTATTTGTTTTGGCCTGTTTGGGTGTTATTGCAATGATTCACACTATTGACAGCGCTAAATATTTTAAAGGCGAACAAACAACAACTGAAGATTACTATGCTGAATGGACGCCTCCTGCAACACGAGCTGAATTTATTAGACGACAAGGAAAAATTAATTATGACGAACTCTACAGAAAACCAGAATAGTTTTAAAATAGGCGACGAAATAAGGCTTATAAGAATACATAAAATTCAAAATATAGATCCTAGCAGCAAAGAATTATTCATTTCAACTGATGGCTGGGTTGACCCCGATTATTATGAGCTAGTGCCACCTAAGCCAGTTTACCCCAACCCACCGGACAAGCACTGCGATATTATCTGCCATGTAGCTAATGGGGGGATAGCTAGAAATTTAAAAACTCTTAACACTATAAATAAGCTAGGTGGCACAAACTGGGGCAGTGATAACATTTATGAAATAGTGCAACCTAAGACAGAGGATGAGCTACGTGTTGAAAAACGTATTGAAGTTTTAGAAAATCGCTTACGTAAAGATCAGCAAGAAATCGATTTTACAAAAAAAGAATTAGCCAGACTTAACCCAAACGTACATTATTAAAGGTGATATATGAAAGTTTTACTTTTTATCGCCATAACTTTTGCGGTAATTTTTATCGGGCTTGGATTTAGCCATCAGCCTACAGTCAAACCTAAAAAGTTAGATTTTAACGAATGGCTGCTTAAAAACCATCATTTAATTATTTATAACCAAGGCCACCCGCACGTAATCAAATGGCCAGATGAAAAGCCAACTAAAGGTGAATAATATGAAACCAAGCAAACAAATAAAGGCCGAAGCCATAAATGAGTTTATCGATCAAATGGTTTGCAATATTGTGTCAGGCTTTTCGAACGATAATGTGACATCTGTAGCAGAAGTTTATCGACAAGGGCAGCTTCATGCCAAAAAATATTATGATGCTGACATACTTGATTTAAATGATTCTTGGGGCGATGACGCTAAAAAGGACTGTGAAAAGCCAGAGGTTATAAATAAAAGCAATGACTGGGTAAAAATCAATCACGAAAAAACAAGGAGAGTAGTCACTAAAAGCAATCCAGGCATATGCCAAGATTTTTCAAATGTCACACATTTTAAAATGAAGACTAATGGATGGCTTATAAAGTGCGATGCTGGAGTTGTGTATTTTGCAAAAGATGACATTTCTTTTATTATGAGTGCCTGTGACGATTGGACTGTATAGCTTAACCATGCAACCATTACAGATTACTATTTGCATTCTGTTTTAATAAGTACCTTCACAAAAACTAGGAGATCATATGAAATGAAAAAGTTATTTTTATTAACCGCTACCATCATCTGCTTGATGTTTAGATTTACAATTGCTTATGCCGATGACGCTAAGCCAGAACAGGAGCTTTTTTGTATTGTCGTTCCTGCGCCGGCTGTTAAGGTTGCAGCGATCAATGTAAAGCAAGAATATATATGGAAGGTGACTGGCGAGATCACGCAAAATAGTAAAGCTATTCAGTCAACCGATCGAATTTTATTAACTGAAGTTGGATGGCAAACTTAAAGACCCCGACAAAGAAAATAATTGATAAAAAGAAAAAGAAGCCTAATTAAGTTTAGGCTTTTTTTTGTCTAAAATTAGTGGTACTATTTAGGTGTGTTAGCAATCCTGCGAAACACTTAATTATGCTTTTAGTTTTGATATTTTTTAACGTTTATTATTGTGCTTGCCCAAGATTAAACTCTTGGGCTTTTTTATGTCTCGTCGCAAGCCCTAACACATGGCTCACCTTTTGACCGTCTAGATTCGACCTTATTTTTTCGTTCTTCCCTTTCTTTTCTCATGTCTTCCATTTCCATGTTCAGCTTTTTGAGCATCGTAAAATGAAGTTTAATCAACATGATCGATAAAATAATTCCGACTAATGTGGCTAGCTTGCCGATGTCATTAGGAATCCAATAAAGAAATGTAGCGCCCGTTCCGGTGGTGGCCGCTGACACTGTAGCCGCCGTTTTAGGGCTCGTTGCCACTGTCATTATCATTTCTTTTACGCTCATAATTCCTTACTGCCTTTATAGTGTATTTAAATAAACCGGCTAAAACTGAAAAGATAATCAACAGCCATGAAAGAACCTCTACTGTGTACCACTGCATTTTTCATCACTTGCTTAACAAAGACTTTATTAACCCACCGTTTTCTTTAGGTGCTTTTTGTTTGTCTTGGCTTCGCTTGTGTATGCTTACACCAAGAACAGCTAATGCAATTCCCCAAAGGGTTATTAAAGATCCTAGCAACACAGCCATTTGGCTAACCAGAGCAGATAGCAATGTTGGATTTTTGACAGCAGTATAAAGTAGAACTCCGGTAAAGCCTATCATCTGTATAGCCCAAGAAACCGCAACACAATAACCATAAAATGGCCTCCATCGACGTACAAACCAATCATCAGAACTTGATTCAACTCGAATTGTTTTGTTGACCGTTTCTAGCTCTTCCGATTCAACCTTTCTAAGTTCAACCTTTAGCTCAGCTTTCTTAATATCATAATCATGATTGGCGCGTTTCATTGCAATCAATTGCTCTGGATTGGCAGACTCAACAAATGATTTAAGATCTGTCTCACTTTTCATGTCAATGCCAGTCGCATCTTTTATTGCCTTAAAGGCTAACTGCGGCAAAGTTGTGCCGCCTGTTAATACTGCGCTTGCAATGCTTGGCGCATACTCTTTTAACTTGCCTAGCCAGTCCATAATTAATAAACCCACATTGTTATATGGCCCTTCGGCAATTCTGGCCTAAAACCTAAATGTACAAATGTTTTAGCTACTCCAATAGCGTTACAACCTGCCTCTTGGCCTGCTCTTACTACGTTACCGCGAGTGCTACCATTTACTCTTACATCCCCGCCATTGCCTTTCTGGTGGTCTGCTGGAGTTGTTCTGTGCGCTTCTTCGTCGTGATAAGGGCATCGACCCCCACTTGTCACAGATAACGCAAAACCTAAATTAAATCGGACTAGCTGCATTCTATTTAAATGCTCTTGGTTGATACTACGCTTATCACACAATTTATGTCCGCAAGTGCATAAGAGTTTAGTGTCTAATTCTGGGTTAAAATTTAATGTTTTAATCATTCTAAATTACCTCCGATAAAACCAATATGTGTAATTCAGGCCAAGGCCGTCATAGCCATTCCTGTCTTTACCAAACACGCAAGAATGATGTGTGTATTTACCGTCTAGCTCATGCCGCTTATTCTGATGCCTCCATAGGTTTCCAACTAGACCCATATTAGATGTGAGTTTGTCATCAGTCCCGCCTTCAACGCACTGTGCGGACGTTTTAAGCGTTGCATCTATGCCGATATAAACGCCAAACTCATTAAACAACGTACCACCCATAAACATATCACTACTGGCTTTGGTGTTGGCTGAGTAAAACAGCGAATAACCCACAAAAGCAAATCCTATAATAATAAAAATTCCTAGTGCCGCACTTGCCGCTGAACCTTCGCCCTCGTTATTCTTCCAAAATTTAAATGACTTACCTTTGATGCCGAACACCCAAAAAAAGGCCAAGCCAAGAATAACAACAATAAATAAAAGCATAGTTTTCATTTCTGCTACAAAGCCCATTATAAAATCATACATTTTAAACACCTCTCATTTTTTTGATTTTGTTCGAACTCCTACAGGTAATAGCGCCTTGTGTGCTACCCATATCGTTTTTAATTGCTCCCTGCCCGACTTTAAAGCGGTGTATAACTCGTCGCTAGTGACATCATAGACCTTGTTATCTTTCATTTTCCACCAGTCAATGCCATCATCAATACCACCTGCAATCAAATCAAAGTCGCCTTGACGCACTTGAATAATGCGACCGTCACCGAAGTCATATTCCATTTCTAACATTGCCGCGTCGCGTATCTGCTTAGGCGTTAACGGTTTGGGGGCAAGTATAATGGCTAACTCATCCTTATATTCTTTAGTGCTAATCTCAGTTAAATAGCCTTTTTTGTATTTGCTTAAATTTGGATTTTCGAACAACTTACCTTGTTCGTTTTTGTAATATCTATTCATTTTAATCAATCCTGTTTGTTTACCGAATTTCTACCCAACCTGTTTTAGTGTTAGCTGACGTAATTTCATAAGTGCTGTCTTTTGGAACAGCAATAGAAAATGAATCGACAGAACCACTAGAAGGATCTTCCATTCTTCCCGATGCCTTTCCATCTATTTCCGCAACTGTACCACCGGCTGATCCAAGTCTCATAATAACATAGACTTCAATTGTTCTTTCTGTGTCGTTTGTATACACAGTCCCTTGCGATCTAACACTGGTAAGATCAACAACTCCCTGCCCTAAGCCAAGAGGCGCATTTTTTGCTCTAGCAACTAAAGTAATAGTAGTGCTAACGGTTTCATTAACTAGTGATTTTTTACTTGTACCACCTGCATGGGCTTGGTTGACAATGATGTTATTAGCGTCCGTTATAACTTCAACTGTAAAATCTTTGTCATTGTTAGATGACCCATCGGGCCTTATAACGTCACCAACTGCTAAACCAATGGAGCCAATACCCGTAAGACCTATGTTGTTTGTTGATTGCGTAAATACTGTTGAACCTGTAACTGTTGGATCAGTTATTGATAGTGCAAACCAATTTGTTGCGTCTGATTCAGGGATAGTTACACTTGTATGATTTGCGGTCTTGCAAAAATAAATCCCATTAGGGCGAGCTGCAAGGCTTTGTATTTGATATTCTTGAGCACCATCCCACTCAGCCATGCCCATTTGATGAAGGTAAGCAATAAACAAAGTTTGTGTATAACCTAAAGCATTATAATCTTGAAGCTTTGGGTTTTCATTAGGTCCCACAATTTCCCAACCTTCAAGAAATTCTGATGTAACATTATCGTCAAGGGTGTCGCTTTGTGTGTCAGGGCCAAATATTGTTCTATTAGTGCCTGTTGCATTAGACCCAAAAGGAACAACATTTCCTGTTTTTCTCGTTATCTTAGCCATTATAAAATCACCTTTCGAGCGAAAATGCCGCCCTCTCTGTTGTCAAATTTACTTGCAAACCCGTTAGAGTTTGGATTGCTACTGAAACCAAATGTGTTGCCTATTATAGCCTGAGTTATTCCTAAATACTTCACACCTTGCGGCTTTGGCAGTAGTTCAAGTTTTACGATAACTTTTAACCTTTCTAAGTCATAAGCAGGTGTTATATACAATTCAAGAGTCATGTCATATTTATCAACAACGTAAGCCTGCCCGTCAAATAAATCATTAACCGCGGATTGAATTGAAACTTCATTTAGTGAGCTCATGTAAGGTGAGCCAATATTTTTACCGATTTTAGCTTTAATAAATAAATAATAATCAGGATCATTTAAAGTTAAAGGTGTAAAAGATGAAATAAACTTTCTAGCAAATGGGGCTGAACTACCCTTAAATTCAAACTTGTCTGCGAACCCTCTGGCGTTTGCATTGCCATCAAAACCAAAGGCAATCTTAGCAATGACATCAGGAATAATTCTTTTTATACCAACAATATTTCCTATTATGTCTAGTCTGTCTCCAGTAGCTTGATCAAGATCCATTTCAATGGGGAAGCGATTTAATAAATTATATGAACGTTCATAAATAGCCGCTTTTAATTCAATCTCAGCACGAGCTTTGGGTTTGTCCCAATATTGCTTAATTATTAAATTTCGGTATTCGCTAACAAAACTCATTTATGTAATCTCGGTTACGGTTATATTTGCCACATCAATTGAAAATTTGTTTTTTAATCCTGACAAAATACGCTCATCAGTAAAGGTTGAGTTGTCGTCACTTATTTCAACATCGTAAGGAATAAAAGCTTCGCCTGCTTTAAATATTTCAGCATAGATTTCACCGGCCAAAATATTAACCCCAATATTAAATGTCTTTTCGGCTATCTTTTCCTTGATTAAATCATCATCAATCGGGTTGGCTGCATTTCTACGTTTAACATTTAATCGAATATAAAGCGGCACATCAACGGGCCGGTCAAAGCTCATAGTATGTATATAATTAAAAGTGGTGCCGTCTGGTCGTGTAATTGTTTCGGTGTAAGTGCCGTCTACATCACCGAATAACGGCTTGCCTCCTGTTTTATTTAAAACCATAGTTTTAGATATGTCTGCAATAGAGCCGCCTTCAACAACGACCCAAAGAGAATGCGCCGGTATGCTTCTCGAGTCGGTTGAGGCTGTATCATTCTCATATATTACAAGGCCAGTGACATTGTTAACCGCAGCCAATGCAGAATATAAACGGCCAACCCCTGATGAAGTTGGCAGCTCTAAAGATAGATTTCGTCTAAGTCGAACCTCCTCTTCAGTTTCCTCATTTATGCCAACCGTCGCCGCCAATGCATTTGTAACACTAACCACTCCATCAACAAAGGTTGCAAATTCTGTTATTGTGTCTGGCCCTGCTTCAACGGCCCCAAACAAATCAGAAAACAAAGTGATCGTATTAGATCCCGATGTTAAAACCAAATCACTCAATGTTTTCCATGACTGGCCTATATCATCAGTAACAGTGAAGCCAGCCACAAGCGGGTTAATTGCTCGATCAGTAACAAGTGTCACATCAGCCTGTGATCTAGTGGCTGGTCTAATATAAACGCCTGCAAGTTTCATTATGCGCTGTTGTGACTGTCCAAATGCAAAGTCTGGGTCTAATTGTTGATACATTGTTAATGCAAAACTTTGCAAATCAAGATGAAGCTGAGCCTCAATCGCTAACCTTTGGCCGTCCGGTGAATCTGGATCAACAGTTATGTCATTGCCATAAATAGCTTTATAGCCGATAACAAGCTCATCATAAATCTCTTGGAAGGTTTGTACACTTATGCCTTCGCGTGTAAATTCTGGCTTCATTATATGCTCACCTCCGCTAAAATATTTTCATTAAAGACATCATTATAAGAGACTTCAATTTTTGCCTCTCTGTTTAGATCCTTACTAATCAGCTCAATGCTAGTGACAGAAACGACACCATTAGTTGTTAAAATGCTTTTTTCAACTTGACGGATAATGCGCCGATCTGTGCCAAGGTTGCCAAATAACTCAATCCAAGGATTACCGTTTTCAACATCCAAGAAAAAATCATCTGTAAATGACCGCAAACGAGTAACAACATTTTGCTGTATTTCTTTTGAGCCAGTTAGATAATCAGCCTTGCCTCTGCCAAATCTCCAATCACCTTCATTGTCGATGCTTCTAACGCTCATTAGTTTGGGCCTCCTGTATTGCTAGGGCCGGTTGTCACGCCACTATGGGTATGAGTTCCAAATTCTATGCCGCCAATTCTTGCCTCAGCCATTGTCATTTTGCCAGTGCATACAATGTCGCCGTCAACTCTCAAATCCCCGTTAACGGTTAAATCTCCAGTCTGTATCATGTTTCCTTGATGCGTATAATCTCCATCAAGGTTAGTGTCTCCGGTTTGCTGGATAACATCTGGAATGTCAATCAAGCCGGCCGCATTACCGATGCCAACTAAAGCAAATCCATCACTATAGTCATGCATTCTATACTCAGCCGGTGGCGCAAAATCTTGGCCCGCATACCAGCGATCATAACATCTTTCTGTAATTACAAGTAAACAGTAATCACCTACTGCTATTGGGTGCGCTGTATAGCTTGACCCGCCTCTCATAAAAATAGGGGGAACCTCAGTAAATGTCGTTAAACTTTTAAACTCTCCGGCCGCAACCGTCCATTGAATAACAGGATCAACACTTAGTAATTTGTCACCAACTTTTGAAACTTTACCGATTGCAACCGTATGAAGGTTGGCCAACTCTGGCTTAAGCACTCCAAGTATTGTTGAAATTAATTGCTTTTTGCTCATCATAAGACTTTAACCTCACCAACTAATCGACCAGTGCAAACCATGTTCCAAGAATCGCCGTAATTATCACCTGAGTAGCTTATTGTTTCAACTCGGTAAATCCCATTAAGGTGCGGTGCAGTAGTGCTCAATAATTGTGCTCGACCACCAATCACAACTGATGGGTTCATTTCTGTCTCAAAAGTGACGAGCTTATTCTGCCTTGATGGCGTACTAATCAATCCTGACTTAGCAGAGACAACAGGAATAAACCGGCCTACAACCTCATTATCAGAAATTATGTAAAGCTGCTCATTTTCAATGTACCAAGTTTCACCAACATTGACAGCTTCATCAATTAGCTTTAATGAGTTTCCAACCAATATTTTAGGTCGAGTCAATACAGGTCTAACCGTTATTTTTCCTTCGCCGGTGTTGGGCATATCGAGCAAGATAGAATCAAGGGCTGTTTTGCCCCCTCTGACGGTTCTATTTGTAAAGCTGTTGATTGCATCAAAGCCGCCATCAAGACCGCTAATTTTAGTCACAATGTCCGGCCCTTGCCTTTCATTGCTGCCAGTTAATATTGTTCCTTTGTATACTGATTGAATTAAGCCCTTATAGCCAACTTGTAATGAAATAGGTATTCGCTTTTGGTCTTCAGCATCTTTAACTAAAGCAAGCCGATCTTTTTCACTTAGACCGTAAATAGAAAGCTCTAATTTATTTAGCTGGCCACTTATCGATTTGTCTGCTGTAAAATTAATTCGCTTAGGTGGGATCACCGTTACTGTGCCGCCTCTAATATTTAGAGTTAAAATAAAATCGCGTGTTGACATTTAAACTTCTATACCGTTGCGGATGCCAACCATGTCAGCTCGTTCAAGCATGTATAAGTTGCATCGACCTTCTAAGAAATCACCAATTTCAAAAGGATCTAAACCTGATCCACTGTTGTCTGTAACTTCAAAATCAAATGGCTGATTTTGGCTTAGCATGTGAAGTACGCCGACTGACAGCTTCAAACCTTTAACAGTCTTGCCGTCATATTCTGCATCAATAACCCACATAGAACTTTTAAAATAAAACCTTAAAGTTAATATAACTTCAAAATCTTCTAAAATTATTGAGTGCTGCTGAATGGGCTCATCGGTTATATTTTCTATTTCAATCACGAAATAAACCCCCTATATATTTACTAAGAATAGACTCAACTTTTTTACCTTCCTGAATGCCTTTTTCAACCAAGCTACCTTGAGCTCCATTATTTGCCGCTGATGGATTTTTAGCAGGGTTTCCATCTAATACAAATATAGACTCAGTAAACCTTAATTCCATAAATTCAAGTGTAAATGACAGGCTGTTTGTTGTGTTGTTTCTTTCATAATCTAATAGTGAAAGTGACATATTTTTATAGGTTCTAAATGGCGCATCAATATTTATTAACACATCGCTGTCGTGTATTGATTCCATTGTGTCTATAAATTTTTCAATGTTGCTTTTGCCTTGCGTACCCGTAAATCCTAAATAAGAAGCAATCTTTTTTGATGATGCAATTAGGCTATCAGCTTTATCAATGGCCCCTGATACATCATTAGCTAATGCAGATACTTTGTTTATTTGTGATTGTGTTCTAACAGGCAAAAATTGTGTGACAAGACCAAGTGTTGCCTCTGCTTCACGAATTATTGCATTAGCCTCAACGGGTGCAACGTGCAGGTCAGAAACTTCGCCTACTATGGTGATCATAAGAGGCTCGCGAATTATATGACCGTTCAATGGCTCACCATCTTCAAGGTATACAGTTGGACTTTGACGAGTTCTAGAAACTTTTTCGTTAACTTTAGCAAGCGTATTAAAGCCGCCAATGCCAACAGGTTCAGCTTCATCATTTTTAAACTGAGCAGCTAAATATTTTTTAATCACATTCCACCCCGCCTAGATTGATATTGTGCATCTGTCATCTGTTCTTGCAATGTATCTCTAATAACTACACCGGCCCTTTCAGGATCAGTTGAGCGAATATCAATATTAACATTTTGCTCAACCCTGCTGTTTGAGTTGCTAACACTTCCAGAAGGAAGCATAGAATTATCGGGCAAATCTTCTGCGCTAAATGTGCTGGCAACTGGCATCGAAACACCATTTATTTCTATCTTTGCCTTGTCATTAAACATATCAAGAAGCCAGTTAGGAACAATATTATCTAAATTTGAAAATATGTTTATGAGATCATTTATTAAAGCTTTGCCTGCATTTAAAATCGAATCAAACGCGCCCGTGATGCCGTCAACTATAAAATTTAATGACGGCACAATATCAAAGTTAAAAAACTCTAAAAATAAATCACGTATAGCAGATTGACCACCGTTAAAAGCAACAATCAAATCATCGACTACAAATATAATTGCGGATATTATCCCCGCTGCAATTATAGCCGGTGAAAATATTAAACCTAAAGCCGTTGCCCATCCTAATGTCGCAACTTTTAAAGCCACAAATATGCCAACGCCAGTGGCGAGCAAAGGGAAAACACGAACAAGGGCATCTGTTAAATCACTTAAAAGCTCAAATGTTGCAGTGATGCCGCCAATGATCCAATCTTTGTTCGCTATTAAAATATCTGTAAAGCTATCAACTAAGCTGCTCATTTGCGGGGCCAATCCAACAGCAATCAAACGGCGCAAACCATCCATACCAAACCTAAGAGTGGTCAAAGAGTCATTATATTCTTGTGCTTGTTCGATTTGTTCTTGATTTAAAATGCCAAGCTCTCTCGCACGATTGGCAAGCTTTCCCATTTCAGCAGATGAACGATTAAGCATAGTCAGCAAAGAAGCGTCAATTCCCAAAGCCTCGGAAATTGATTTTTGCTCATTTAAAGAAAGCCCTAATGTTTGAAATCGATTACCAATTTCAGTTAAAACGGTATCAGTGCTTTTCATTATTCCGTTAGAGTTTCGAACACTTATACCAAGACGAGAAAATTCCTCACTGCCTTTTTGACCGGCCTCACCAATTTTAGTTGATAGCCCTTCAAGAGAACTTGCAACTTGCTCAATACTTGAATTGCTAACTGAGGCTATAAAGTTGAGCTCTTGTATGCGCTCAACGGCAACGCCTGTGGCTGCGCTAAGATCAATTAATGGTTGTATAGCTTCAAGCGTATTAGATGCAAAGGTGCCAATCAGTGCAGCACTGCCAGCAACGGCAGCACCAAAACCGATAAGCAATCCAATTCCGTCACCTAACGCTAAATTGTAATCATTTAAAGGTGAAGATGAGCCTTCAAAACTAAACCTTGTGATTAACTCTGTGACATCTGCCATTATTTTTGCTCAGCTTTCCATTGATAATGTCTAGTGATTGCATTGCCTATTGCAGAATACTCTAAAGCGTCTAAAAACATTGGTGTGTCCCATTCTTTAATTTCTGAAACTGAACCATAGCCGTTTGATGCTAAATGCAATATGGCCATGTTATCATCAGAAATATTTGTATGCTCTATAAAATTATTCTCAGCCGATGGCGCATAAACCTTTAATTTCCACTGAGACCTTTTAAAAAAGGATAACTCAACGCTGGCATCATGGATTGAATGTATAAAAAATAATCTTCGGGATAAGTGTCCCAATGATCTTGCCTTTTACTCATCGACTGGTCATCAAATAAAACAACGCTGTTAATTGTTGATTCAACATCGGCCCACTCACTAGATTCAATAAACCAAAAATCTTTGTTTTTTAAATCGTTTTGTATGTGTGTGAAATATGAAAATACCTTTCGACGCTTTAAATGATTTACATTTGCTATAAAGTAATCACGACCGTTGATAGTCGCACATTTGTCTTCATATATTTGACGCGCCATTTCTAAGGCTGCATTGGCTGGAGTTGTTTCTTTAACTTCTTTGACTTCTTTGATTTTTTGCTCTGGCATAGATTTACCCTAATCTCCCGTTGTGAATTAGACTGGCAACACTAACGGGTGAGTAGTGCTTTCAGGTGATCTACCCTAGCCAATCCAAACTGTTTATAAGTTTCTTGTACCTCGACGGAATCGAATTACATATTCCATACCGGCGCTTCCATCTGTTGAGTTAACAGACTTTGGTGGTTGTGCAGTAAAAGAACCATTTTCTAATGCATAAGACTCAACCGCCTGTGTGCCATCCTTAGTGTAACTTTCTTTAGCGCTGCCCTGAAACAAAGTTGGTGGTGATTGATTTAAAGCCGTATTTAAAAATACATCACTATCACTAAATTTCATAACTCGAACTGTTACATCATGAACGTGTCTATCAGATCGTTCGTTAATGTTAACTGCTCCATTTATTCCATTCGTTTGACTGGTTGCAGGATTGACAGGTGTTAACATTACATTTTCACCCTCAAGCAAGTCGTCAATAATTGTGCCATTCAGCACTAATGTTGTGCTGCCATTGGCTAGTATAATCGCGCTCATAATTAGTACCTTATTTGTTTACGTTTATGATTAAATTTACGCTATGAACCGCGCCTTGATATTTAATGGCACCTTGCAAAACTGGCGATTTTCTTAGCTCTCGATCTGCTTGAGGTTGATCAGCTAAAAGACCGGCCAACCAATAAAAACCATTATTCAAAATGCTACGTTTAAATACTTCAACATCGCCAAAAGTGTCAGGACTTGACCATGTGCCAGCACCGATAAATCCAGCCGTAACAAATCCGCGAGTTGTTTTTTCAGCTTGATCAACTAGCTGGTCAACACCTTTTTGTGTTTGCGGTATTTTAGTTGCGGTGATCTTTAACAAATTGAACTGATCAGTAGAAATTGCATCTACATAAGCCAATAAATTATATCGATTATCTGTAAAGTCATTCGCGCCACTTGTCAAAAGAATTGGTGTCAGTTTAATGGTAGTGTAAACATCAAGGCCAACCGTTTTAGCTTTAAGCAATTCTGTAGAAGTATAAGATTCTGCTGAAACTGCTAATTCCTTTAACTGCATTGTTAAAGCTGAATTAATAGCATTGAAATTAACAGTATGAGCGCGAGCCATATATGAAGCTGCCATTTTTCTGTTGTTTGCTTTACTGTAAAGCATGCGATAATTATTCAGGCTTGCTAATTTAATATCCCAAACAACATTTGTTGCATCTACTTCAAGGTTGGCCGGTGCATTGAAGACATCATACAACAGCACATTATTTGCTTGAGCCCAAGTCGCCAAGTTTTTCGATTCTGTGTCAGTCGGGTTGTCAATAAACATACCGCCCTTAAAATTAGTGACTGCTTTAATGGCCGTAACTGCCGCCTCTTTCGTTTCTAAGGCGATTGTTGATGATACTGCACCCTGAACCAAAACTGCGCCTGTACCGTCAGCCAGCGCTAAAATATCGCCGATAAACGTACCGCTAGAAGGATCAGTAACAAATGTTAACAAGCTTGAACCACCTGTTGTGTCACTTGTAATTACAATTTTTTGATCATCAATAGAAGCAGTCGCACCAGTTAAATCCGCATCAATTAAAGCAACAGCACCCGCCAAAGTAGTTACTGTTCTAAAATCCAAGCCTGTTATGTTTTCAGTTGAGCCGTCAACATCAATGTCAAAAGAGCCATCTTCAATGCCTTGCAGCAAACCAATAGTTGTTGCCTCAGATAACTGCAAGCCCGTCAATGTAGCTGCTGAAGCTGCAATAGCCTCCTCTGCCGCTCTCCAGTAGCCAATAATTAGATAGCCGCCTGCATTGACCGGATTTGGACTAGTGCCAAAAAAAGCCTTTGCGAAATCATAGGGCTTTGAGCTTGTACCATAAGCAACCGCAACCGATGCCGAGTCTCTATGAATGCTAAATCGATTAGCTGTTGAAAGAGTGCCTAGCTGTTCGCCAGTTATGATAGTGACAACATTAAAATTGTCTCTAGCAGCTAATTGACCGCCCTCTTGTATGCTTACTGTGATGACTTCTGTGATGCTTGCGCTCATTAGGAATACTCCAATCCGTTTTCAGATGAAATTGATAATTGTGATGTGTCGATTCTTAGTGTAGCAACATCCACATCATTTGTTAGTTGTAAATTAAAAGTTAATTCGATTCTTTCACCGTACTGTTGACCGGCCAATAATTTTACATCAGTAATGCTTTGGGTGTTAAATACTGCAATGCCTAATGTCCTTTGCAGGTCAGTTGATTTTTGTGAAGCAATCAGCAATGAAAAATTGTTTGCTCTGTCCCATGCATCAATGCCGTAAAACGAGAGCACCATTGGAATAGACTGGCGTTTATAATACTTCATTGACTCGGCAACACTGTCAAACTTTTTGCCGGTTCCTATTGTCTGAACTGATCCTAGTGAATCAACTGCAATATAAGCGATATCATAATCTTGAATTTCATAACCAGCTCGACCTATTTTAATCAAGCTTTCATCGTAAATCAAAAGATCACGAATAAATAAGGCAGTTTTAATTAATGGGTTGTTCATGTTATTACCAACAATGGCCGCTTAGTTTCTTCAGCAAGCTGCTTACAAAATCCGTAATCTGTAAAATCACCTTTTCCAATAAATTTATAATCTTTGCCTTTGTATTGCAGGTATTCACCATTAAGCATAACTGTTGAACTATGTACGGTTAAATGCTCATTTGAATGGTCAATTGTGTCAGCTTTTAAATCATCTGGACTTGCTGATTGAATGACACATTGTTGCAATCTTCCAACGATAACATCAGTTACAACAAAATTTGTGCTTGTTGATGTAACCGTTTTTATAGTTGCCTCTTGCAAAAAAAACTCGAATGCTTCTGACATATAAAGAATCATGAAGACCTCACAACATAAGTAATCGAGCCTCTAAGAATGCCTGTATCAATTAGCACCTGACTGCTGCCTTTAGCTTTTTTAGTGCTTTCCTTAATGTCATCCCACACCCCATACCCGCGAGTAGTGAATGCGCCTTTTGATATGTTTACAGCAACCGAACCAATTAATCCCAATGCTATATCTGCATCCTTGCCACGCTTCCAAACATCGGCAAATTGCTCTTCTGTTGTTTTTTTAAGTTCTTCTTTTTTTTCAATAAATGGTGTATTTAAAAATGATCGTCTCGGTATTTTTTTCCCGCCGTATTCGTGTATTGCTCCAATAGCCGCAACCGTCATGCCTTCGCCGTATATTTTGCCGCCTATTTTTTCAGATGGCAGGCCAACAGCAACATAACTTTTGGTGGCTTTATTGATATTCTTAATATAAGCCGCCGTTCGTTTTTGCATTTCCTTTGGAGTTAACTTAGCCATTATCTAGGCGGTGTTTTAGGTATAGGAGCAGACAAAAAAGCGATAGCAAATATAATTGAAATGACAATCACTAGCTCAACAAAATATTGTAAATACATCATACAAAAACACCTCCAGCCCTATTTCGCGTCAACATTAAATATCTTTGACCGTACTTAGTAGACCGCAACCAGTCTGACCGCTCACTAGTTGAAACAGATGCAGCCGCAAAAGATATGGACACACCGTCAACACTTGAAGACGAAATATCTTTAACTGTTGAGGACGCTGCTTTTTCTTCAGAAATCAGCATGTGCGCCACTAGGTTTAAAATAATCTCTTGATCATCTGGATATGTGCCGCCGTAATAAAACGGCCAAACGTCAGCCAATATGTTTATTGTTGCATCATATTTGTCATCATCAAAAACAGGAAATCGAGCTTTAAAATCATCTATTAACATTCGACTAAATGACCAAGGTCAATAGCCCTTTGCAACCGTTTCATGCCTTGAATGCTTTTTTTATCTGAAGATGTAACTGTGTATTTTTTACCTGCCAAAACATCAGTATTAAAAACTTGATAAGTTGCATCTAATGCATTTTTAACTTTTAAAATTGGCTCAACATGACTAGATTCAGAAATGTCTAATTCAAGATCAGGTTGTTCTTGGTCTTGAGAACCTTCAGCATTTAACTCAACATCAGAGCCTTTCGGCTCATCAATAGGATCATTAATTAAAAGTGCTTCATCAATTGAAGGTTGTGCATTAATTGAATCACCCCCAACAATTGAATCATCAACATTTGCAGATTGCTTCTTGTTTTTCTTGCTCATAATAACACCCGTACTTTTTAATTATGAATGACTGTTAAATTAAAGTGCTGTCAATGTTCTAGCAGCACCAGTTTCAATAACATCCAACCCTGCAATGCTAAAGAAGCTTTCAACAAAGTATTTAAAACCGCGCTGATCTACACTAGAAACATTTAGCGGGACAGGCAAGCGGAATTGTAATGCTCGACGATTAGATGAGTATGCAATCGTTACCGATGCACCACCAGCGCCAGCGTTACTTGCTTTGTTTGTTAAGCCAAAGGTAACAGTTGGAAAGTTAGCCATCAAAGCCGCCATGACTGACATTTCAGAACCGGCAGTGTTGAGAATAAGGCTAGTAGCAATATTGTAAACACCAACTGGCATGGTTACCCGATCAGCTTTAAAAGTTTCAACATTTAAGACACCAGACCATTGCGAAGTAATCAAGGTTGAAATCTCGCCATACAATTCAGCACCCGTAAGTGTTGAAGCTGCACCGCCTGCCGCCGCAGTTGCCCAAGTGCTATTTAAAAGACCTGTTGTTTTTTGGGTGCCGTCTGATCGAGTTTGTCCGAGATATCCGATTTGATCAATCTCACGATTGTACAATTCCGCATGGCCTTCAAAATATCGAGAAGGCAAGTTAATGTTTTGCAACTCAGCTTGCTTTAGCTCAATCTCAGACCAAGAAGATTCTGCTTCTTTTGAAAATACTGAAATTGAATCTTCTTCACCTGATAACGTAATGCGACCAGTGCCATTTGTAGCAGTGCCAGATTCAACAAACCCGCCCTCTGTTCTAAGCTTTAGCTTTTGAACTGATGTGGCATAACCACCTTCATTGTTGACTACAACGCCACCTTGCAAAAAGGTTAAGCCTGCAAATTCTTGTGTGAATATTTCAGAACTTACATGCTCAAGATTTCTAGCAAGTATAATACCGCCTTCATCTTTGAACGATTTTGCAGCTACAGCCGCAATGTCTGTAAAAGACTTTACGTTGTAGACTTTCTTAATTTGTTCAATAGTCTTTTTCATTTTAAAAATCTCTTAGATGAATTGGTTGATGCGAACTAGCCACACGTTGGTTGCTTTCAGTTCCCAGAATACAACATTGGGAACATTTATGATTCCAGCCGTAACTGAAGCATCAGTTGCCTTGCCAGCTTCGGCAGTGTCGGCATTGATAACCTGTACAGCATCATACTTAGAAGGATCGGCAGCATCGGTCACTGTCACAGTTGCAAAACCAAAGTTGATGACCTCTGCAACAGAGTCAATTTCGCGGCCAGTAGTTTTGTAAAGAATAGAGCCAATCTCATTTGTTACTTTACGTTTAACAATACCTGCAATAACAGGTGTTGCAGATCCATCTAAAATGTCAAGTGAGCCGCCATCGAACTTGGCAAACCTACCAACCATTAAATCATTCTGAAAAACTTCGTAAGCACTGACATTGCCTACTGAGTCACTGATTAGCTCGCCTGCTGGTAAGTTAGGTGCGGCTGCTAAAACTGTATTGTCAAATGACATTTTACTCTCCTAGATCTTTTGAAATACGCGCATCAAGGGCTGATTCGCTTGAGTGGTCGCCAAACTTTGTATAGTCGGCAGATTTACGAAGCAGCTTAAAAGCAACTGACAATTCAGCATCTTCAAACTTTTCGGTGGATTGTGTGTTTAATGCGGCTCGCATTACATCATTAGAATTTTTGTCGGTAAAGTCAAAATCTTCATCGACAAATTGACGTGCTTTATTTATGACTGAGGAAAACTTTTTAACTTCAGCATCGGCAAATGATTTGGCCTTAACTGAAACCGCATCAGAAAACTTTTTCTCTTTCTCTTCATCAGTTTCTTTGTCAGCATCGGCCATTTTTTCTTTGTCCATGTCTGCCATTTTTTGTTTTTCTTCATCAGACATTTCTTTTTCTTTGTCCATGTCTTCGTCTTCAACTTCAATGCCTTGCTCTTTAGCATACGACATGATTTCCATCATGGCTGGTATCAGCTTGGTCAATTCCTCAATAGGAACTTTGCGAATTGCATCAGGTAACTGTGTAGCAACTTCAACAATCTGCTCCAAGTTTACACTGCCTTCCGCATCTAAAAACGATTTGTGGAGCTTTTTCATATTAATCTCACTTTGGTTTAATGTTAGTTTACGATCTAAAAAGCTGCAAAGAGAGCCGCAACGACCCGCAGGAACAACAGCTAAATGATGTGGCACTATATCTATCTGCTCATAGTCCCACTTTGAATGCGGGATTAAATTCCCAAAATAACCAAGTGATAATTCACGTTTATCATCTAAGCTAGCCAGCATTGCATCAGTAACAGAAATATTGTTTTTAATGGCAATGTATGAGCTTGTAGTTTCATCAAGCTGATCAATGATCTTTGCTGATTCAACATTGCTGCCGGTATTGGGCGCAGGCTCATCCAAGCTTACGTGCTCATCAGTCAAAGGTATTCCCTTCATTCCTGAAGCAGCATTAGCAATGGTTGCCGGTGATCTGTATACAGTAAATATTTTGTCAGCCGGTTCAATTTCTAATTCAGATCCTAGGTATTCAAGAACCCCATCACGAACACTTATGGCTGTTTTGTCTGCACTCGAATAAACGGCGAGATCAGAAAACTGCCTAGATAATTTTGCTTTGTCTTTCTTGACAGTCATAAATGAAACCTATGCATAATGTCGCGAGTATAAATCCTATTTATAGTAATAGTCAAATATTGTAAATTTCTAAACTTCTGTTATTTGCACAAACCAACCAAGAACCTTTATTGCTGTAGTTGTTGGAGATTCAAATCTAATTCTAGCAGGATTTGCGCGAGTGCTTTCATCACCCATGTATATCCTAAACAAAACAGTTACAGGTGTTCCAGTTGCCGCAGTCTTATAATAAACATGACCAATGTTTAAATCATAAGCATCATCTGAACCCTCAGCTAAACTAAATACAAGATCAGCTTCTTGAGCTGCCGCATTATCAATCTCAATACTAATGCGAAACTCTATAGTGTCGCCAATCTTAAGACTTGTGAAGTCAAATTTGTTTGTCGATGGGTCCCATATGTTGTCTTTTAAATCTGGGTTGTGAGCATCGGTAGCACTGCCTAAAGAATTGTTAGTTAAATATGTATTTGATGCACCTCCTGTGTGATTTATGGGAGTTGAGGCCGTTGCGGTGTCATTATCAAAAAACCAATAAGTTCTGGTGAACCTAGAGTCTTGTGTAACTATCTGAGGGTATGGCATTTAAGATCTCCATAAAAATGCTTTAGCACTTTCAGCACCAACAACATCAGCAAGCACGATCCTTGCTTGTATTTGTGGGCCGTTAAAAAATGGCATTGCATAAGTAGCTTCCGCGCCTGCAAGAGTTAGATCAATACTCGCATCTCCAGATGATACGCCTTGCCATTGCCCTTGAATCGGTGAGGCTGATGCAATACAAGTCCCATCTGTTACAGTCACAATGTCACCTAACGCATCATAAAAAGCAATTACAATAACGCCTAGCTGATAGCTTGGATCGAATATATCAGTTAAAAAAGTGCCATCAATCGGCAAAACATCCGATCCAGCGTTTTTAAAATATTCTCTTTTAGACATTTTTAGCCCTCCATTTTTGGAATTTTTAAAATATAACCGCACCGGCAATTGTAGTCAACAGCCGGTAGCAAAGTTTTTCCGTCGCATGACGAGTAAAGCCCAACCGATAAATCAAACTCTTTGCCATTTCTAATTTGATGGCATGGCCTTACCCTTTCATCTCCTGCGGTGTCCCAGACAGCAAGTGTAATGCCTAAGTTTTGAGCCCTTGCCTTAGTGGTCAAACTGTTAAAGGTTCCTATCTGTGTTCTAGCAACCATTTTTGCATGACCTTTGCGCTTCTCAACCATGCCATCAAATTGTGAAAGAATCTGTGTTAAGTCTTGACCCTCTGCCATTGATCTTAATGTTGCACTTGTCCATTGCTGCAAAGTTTCATCACGTAGCTTTTTAGTCCATTGCAAGGTCTCAAGCTTGTATGCATTTATTTGAGAAGTAAGCCCTTCAGTTGCTTCAAGCTCTTGTCGACTAATACCAACAGATTCCTCAAGCCTTGAATACAATTCTTTTTTGTTACGTCGATCAACTCTACTAGTGTATCTTTCTGACATTGCCTTCATGCGTTTCTGATCGAACCGCTTAAGCAATTTTTTATTAATCCGGTTGGCTTGCGCTAAATACACCGCAGCAAAGTTGCCCACCTGAGCATCCTCAAACTTTTTGAGAGTTGTTTTGTTTAAATACTCAAGAGCCTGATTGCGAAATATCTTACCCATTTGCTGAATCATATTTTCAGCTGCTTCACCAAATGCTTTTATTTCAGCCCTTGGTGCTTCGGGTGCTCTAATGTCTTTGCCGGTTGCCGACTTGATTTCACGTTTCATTGGTTATATCTATATTGGGTAAATCTTCATCTTCTTCAAACGGTTCAAAAAAACTGTCAACTGAGTCAGGTTTAACAACATCATTCTCTTGCAAATACGTAAGATAATCAGCACCTATTCTGGCCAAAATTTCAGCATTTTTAATTACTTTAGTTTCAAAATTCACTGATTCATTAGCGCTATCGCCTTGGTTCTTTTTGAAAACAACAGGATCTTTTCCATGCATTGCCATCATTCTGTTAATCGGTACGATCAAATAATCAGACTGTAATGCTTTGATTGTGGATATGAAAACCTGCTTTTCGCCTTCACCAGTTGCATTCATACCTCTGGCCGCTTCACCTACAAGCCATGACAAAGGAATGCCAGTGACTAATGCTATTCGCCTGAGCGTTATCATGTCCGTTTCAGCAAGGTTAGTTAGTGCTTGAGTGACTACCTTGACTTCATCCTCAGCGTCAATTATTCCGGCCCCTTGAACGCATCTTAAGCCCTCCATGCTTTCTACATATTTAATAACTTCATCTTCACGTTTGTCGGCTAGTAAATCTTTAAAGCCTTCAATTTTATAAAACAATGTAGATGATTTTTCTAATATGGCAGGTACAGCTCTTTGAACTATTTGATCATTTACAACTTCATCACGAATTAATTCATATTCACTTATGCCGCCATAAGCATATTGCGGCGCATCATGTTCGACCGGCTTTACATAAGTAAAATCAACCACACGCGACGGATGTATAGTCGCTGCTCTGACATTAAACATTGTCGGCTTAAAATAATTAGGGCTAGAAAGGTCAAGATTGACAGTCTGAACGTAAACCATGTCACCGCTAAAAACATGATAGCAAGTGTGTTCCTGATCAAAGTCTTTGCTTAATGGTTGTGAAAGGTCAGCGCCTCGTTCATGTATAACAAAAAGACTGCGGCCAAATGCAAGCATAAATTTGCAACATTCTTTGACATGCATAGCCAAAACTTTATTATAAAACTCTTCATCTTCTTTTGTCTTGAATTGCATTGTGTCATTAAGCGCAGTACCAGACTTGAGCCGTATAATTTTAGAGCCCATTCCTGTGCGGTACATTGCTCTTAATTCATCATAGTCAACTTTAGTTGAAGCAATCCTATTGTTCGATGATGCACTTCTTGAGTTGATAATTTTGTTTGTCAGGCTTACCAATCCGTCTTTAAATATGTTTTTCATAATAGCTCATTGTAGTTAACATTTCTTTTGGCCCCTTCGAGTGCATACCTGATCGCATCAATATAATGATTATAAGTGTCTATAATGTCGGGCAGTATATCACCGCTTAATCTGTCAATCTTGTAACTGTAGTTCCTAAACTCCTCGATAGTATTCACGCATCTTGGGTGAATGTATATCCTTTTAAAAGATTTCATGTGTTCAATGCCGTCAGCAACCGAGCCAGCGCCTTTTTTAACCCCTTCTATTTTTCTTAATCCATGCCTTTTCAAATAGCTGATTGATTCAGGTCGAGCACAGTCAGCCCTTATTTTATATTTAGCAATCTCTGGTATGTGTTTAATTAAAAAATCAGCTGTCTCATCTAGCTCCAAACCTATTGCACCGGCTTCAAATTCGATGTAAAGATCACCTTCAAATACAGCAACACCGACACCGGCAGTTGGGTCTTGTGAAAACCCAAAGTCTAAGCCATAAAACTTTGACCAATTATATGCAGATTCAAATGTCTTTATTTCAAACTTTTTGTTGAAGACTTGTGCGTCAGATATCTCTAAATATTTGCCATCCCAAATATGATTGTACATGGCATCATCCATAACCTGCCTAGCCCTGAGCCTTTGATTTTCTAATTTTTGTGGGAACCAAGGATTATCACGATAATTCATTTCAGCGATCAAGCACAAAGGCGGGGGATTTTCTCTAAATCTTTTATCGACAGGACTTTTCTTTTTCTTGGGATTCCATATAACCCATATTTCAGAAAGTTGCGCCCTAATGGTTGGCTCCAAATCTATCCAACTATACTCCGGTACATCCTCAGCCTCTTCAACAATACAAAGATCAATTTGTGCTAATGATTTGATTGAAGATATATTGTGGCGCAAGCCCTTAAATATAAATTCAGTCCCGTTATGACCCCGAAGATAATCAATACCTACATCGTAACAACTCGACAGCCAATCATCAGAGGCAATTGCATTTTTTAACTCAGCATGAAAACTATTCTTGATCGAGTCTTGCAGCTCTCTTGTGCAAAGTATTTTAAGTGGTTCAATCGCTCCCCATATAGCGGCCATTTTTGCAAAGTTAAATGATTTTGCTGACCCTCTCCCACCAAAAGCACATCTATATTCAACTTCCCCTCTTGCCGGTGCAAATACAGGCAAAAGCTTAGGTGGAAGTTTTATCGATTTCGTTGTCATCCGCAGCTTCTAATAAAATCCTAGTTGGACTCATTGAGCCATCTGGGCTCCTATGGTCATTTTCTATTTTAAGGCTAAATTCATTTTTAAGTTTTCGTTCCAGATACCATTTTGCATGATTTACATCATTCAATGAATCTACAACTGCTTTTCGAGCTTTCATTATGGGGTTGTTTTTAAGTCGTTTTAATTCATTACTTAGTTCTTCGTCTTCTTTCATCCATTCATAATATGTTTTTTCGCTTATACCCGCATAAGTACAAGCCTCCAAGTTAGTGCAGCCAATAGCAGCAGCCTGTTTAAGTAATGTAACAACCTCTACAGTTTTTTTCTTCGGTGGCTCTGCGCCTGTAGGGTTATCTTTTGATGGTCTAGACATTGGCTATTTCGGCATAAGTTTTGCTAGTATCAGCGTTTGTTGCTTGCTCGCCTGTGAACTCCTCCCATCGCTTAATTATGACATCGCAGTATTTTGGATCTAATTCCATCATTCTACAGTGACGATTGTTTTTTTCGCAGGCAATTAATGTTGAACCACCCCCACCAAACAAATCTAAAACCACGTCTTGACCTTTGGTATTATTTAAAACCTGATATTCGATTAACTTAACAGGCTTCATTGTAGGATGAACGTCATTTCTTTGAGGACGCTCGAAGTCTAAAACGGTGACTTGCTTTCGGTCTGTGTTCCATAGGTGGCCTGCTCCATCTTTCCATCCGCAAAGACAAGGCTCATGCTTACAGTGATAGTCCTGGCGGCCCATTACCATATGGTTTTTATTCCATATTAAGCACTGTCTAACTTTCCATCCAGCGTCTACGCAGGCTCCTCGGAAATTATAACCTTCTGAATCAGCATGCCAAATATAAAAAACTGCGCCTTCTTTCATCACAGTGTTAGCCGCAGAAAAGGCATCAACTAAAAACTGGCGGAAATCCGGGTCTTCCATTTCATCATTTTGAATAGTTAAACTATCCTTGGTTTTACCCTCATACGCTACATTGTAAGGTGGGTCGGTTATAAATTGATCTGCTAGACCACCATCCATTAACGTCTCAACCGCATCTATGCTAGTAGAATCGCCACACATTAAACGATGGTTGCCTAGTGCCCATACATCGCCCAATACGCTCACTGGCGTTTCAGGTAGCTCAGGGACGGCATCTTCGTCGGTTAACCCTGGTGGCTCTTCGAATAATAAGCCAGTTATAAAGTCACCACTAAATCCTAAAATGTCCAGGTCAAAGTCTGACTCATCTAAGGATTGAATTTCTAGCTTAAGCATATCTAAATCCCAGCCAGCATTCAAAGCCAGTTGATTGTCAGCGATTATATAAGCTTTTTTCTGTGCCTCGGTCAAGCCAACTAGCTCAATGCAGGGGACTTCTTTAATTTCTAGCTTTTTAGCGGCAAGCACTCGGCCATGCCCCGCAATGATGCCTCCATCAGAATCAATGAGAACCGGGTTTGTGAAGCCAAACTCTTTAATTGAGCTGGCCACTTGGGTTATTTGCTCATCAGAGTGAGTGCGCGAATTGTTAGCATATGGGATTAGATCAACAACTGACTTTGTGCAAGATTTATGTTTTTTATCTGCCATTACAATGCCTTAGACTAAAAATGAGCAGCAGTAAGCGACTCAATAAGCATACATTTTAACATACTTTTTTGGAGCAAGCAAAGAACATTAAAGTACCCTGTAAAGCTTTACATTGATGCGGTGTACTGTATAATGTATTACATCAACTTAAATCACCCTCAAGGATTAAAGCATTATGACTAACTTAACCGCTATCCAAACTTGTGACGATTGCCGCAAAAATGTTCTTTTATGCGAATGTGGTGACACTCAAGAAGAAATGAGCACCCATGACTATGAGCGTCTTGAAAATCAATAACATTTAAACAGCCCTTAGGGGCATAATTTTTGGAGTTATTATGAAAAAAATAAATAGCAATACATCCCCCGCATATTTAACAAATAATCCTTTGCGCTGCGACAGTCTAACGGCAATCGAAAAAGAAACACTGCTTGATGCTGAGAACATACTTGACAGTCTTTTAAGAAATACAGAATTTATGGCCACCAGCTCTGTAGAGGTTCGTCAATACCTGCGGGTTAAGCTACAGCAAAAAGAGCGTGAGGTCTTTGCAATCATGTTTTTAAATCAAAAACATCATCTGATTGAGTATGATGAGATGTTTAAAGGGACCATAGCATCTGCGGCAGTTTACCCGCGAGAGATCGCAAAAAAGGCTTTAAATCTTAATGCTACCGCAGTCATTATTGCTCACAACCACCCATCCGGTGATGTAGTACCCAGTCAATCTGACAAAGACATCACGCTACATATTAATTCATGCCTTACCTTTTTTGACATTAATGTTTTGGATCATTTTATAATTGGCGGCCCTTCATCATTCAGTTTTGCCGAAGATGGCCTACTGTAAAACTATTAAGTGAGTTCTAACATTATGAAAAACAACAGTTTAACTTGGGGTGTCGACGGCTTTGGCCGCTGTCATCTTTGCTTAAATTCTGAAAACGTAGTTTTGTTTTCAGGCTTATTGGGCGCAAGTGGTTTAGAGCTAGTTACCATTTACCAAAAGTTTTCAAGATAACAATTAAAAGAGGATTTGTAATGGCAATCGTAAACAATTTAATGGTGCATGAACTGGCTGAAGCCGCTTTAAATAATTATGAACTTTCTTGTAGTTGGGAATCAGCTAAAGATGAAATAATAGAAAGCTGTCAAGAATTTTATTCTATTATGCCCTCTAAAATGCAGGTCTATCAATGCTTAAATGTGGCCAAATATCGGTGGAATGAAACAAAAATTGAAACTAAAAAAGCAATTGAGGAAAAATAAGTGTCAGCTTTAATCAATAAAGTAAACCTAAGCAGCATAGAATCTATTAAAGAAGCCATCAAAATAGGGTACACTGTCTACCACAACACAGTACATAATGAAGTCGTAAGACATAAAAGCGGTACTTATAACGTGGCCACTCTTTCCAAAAACAAGGAAAGTTTAATACATCAACAGTTATCTGCCGTCATCTTAAAAAATGGCTTTGCAGGTTTTTTTATAATAACGGAATAATCAAAATGAACGCTGAATTATTAAAAGATCACATAAACTCAAAATACGAAGGTAACAAGGCTGCATTTGCTCGTGCCAAAGGTACATCACGGCAGCAAATACAAACCTGGATTTTAAAGGGCTTTATTGTTGTAA
>Ga0222644_1000172_pt1 | contig 29839 bp, 41 predicted proteins | sample AntAcemetagen291_FD_179800 | JGI IMG/M metagenome (GOLD analysis project Ga0222644, IMG submission 179800) | Saline water microbial communities from Ace Lake, Antarctica - #291 | ecosystem: Environmental > Aquatic > Non-marine Saline and Alkaline > Saline | place: Antarctica: Ace Lake...
CCTGGGCAATGGCAAGATGTTGGTAATCGTTTCCTTCCTTGTCTTTTTAACGAGCTTGTGGACTTTGTGGAAATAGAATCAGCATGGAGTCATATTGCCTGGGGCAACAAAGAAGATCGTGCAAAATATTCAGCACCGTTCTGGGCAACAGGTTGGTGGCGCTGGAGAATCTGGCGTTGTGCACAAGCAGGATTAGATCATCTTGACTGGGCAATGACTCTTACCATGGGCAAGGACTGGGGTGTAGAAGAAAATCACAAAGACTACGGCAAGCCAACTTCGCAAGCAGAACGTGCAAAAGAAATCAAAGAGCTGTACACTTGGTGGACAGTGACATATCCAAATCGGCCAGACCAATACGATGCAAGTGGCTGGACTGAGTACTATGCAGCAAGTCGAGAAGCCAACGGTGGCATGATGAGTTGGACAGGTAGTGATAAAACTCCAGAACTTAAAAAAGCCAGAGATACAGCACGTAAGCTATTGCAAAAGATCGAAGCAGATTATGAAAAAGAAGATGAAACAATGATGATTCGTTTGATCAAGGCTCGCAGCAGTCTCTGGACTTAGATGACTCAATATCAATTGAACTGGAGTGTTGCATGATCATTGCCCAGCGTGTTGAACAAAGTTTTGCACACTCAATAGAGATTTCCAAAACGTTTGGTGTGATTGACAGTGTGATTGTGTGGTGTAAATCAGAAATGCAAGGCGACTGGCGCTGGCAACTGATTGACACCAGTTCGGACCAACGCCCTGGACGCTACATGTTTTATTTTGACTCTGCAGTAGATTTTTTTGCATTCACCATGAAATGGAGTTGACCAATGTCAAACCCCCAACAGTTTGCAGTCATGTGGGACTGTAGCGGACTTGAAGCAATTAAACGTGTGCCCGATCCTACTGAAATTACATTTGCCTTGCTCAAAGGTGAAACACCTCCTGAACGTCCTAGGCTACTGCATTGGGAACTAAGAGCACGACACAACACCCAGCGCCACTATGAAATCTACATCATCAGTGTTGAAGTTAGCATTGGTCAAGATGATATTGAGGCAATGTTTACCAACAACCCACAGGAAGCTGCTGACACCATACGTCGAATTGGATACAAATATTACAGCGACCGTGTATAACGTCGTGATACACGGTTGACAACCGTGTATCACGGCACAAAACTGTAATACAATAGTAGTACTTTGTTTAGTGGTTGACAGTTAACCGCTTTTTTGTTATAATAATACTTGTCAGCAGTTAATAGTGACTGCTGACAACTTTAACCAATCCCGCATTGTGTCGGGTACAGAAGGAAAACAAGATGGCACAGAAACGCATCACACGAAAATTAGTCGACGTTATTGCCGAAGTTGAAGCACAACTCAAAGCACATTACGGCGTCACCCAGGCGCAACTTGATGCCTGGCGCATCAGAGCTCAAGCTCAACCTTTTAAGTTTCCAGTCACCACAATGGTTGCCATTGAGGACTTGTGGATTGACTACGAAGTTCAACGTGATGTTTTATACAAGCACATTATCAACATCATGAAGAACTGGGATCCACGAGTTTGCAGTCCTGGATCCGCTTGCCGTACTACAAAAGCAAACAGCAACATTTATCTTTACGATGCACAACATCGCACCGTGGCTGCAGGACTGCTGGGATTTACACAAATCCCGTGTGCGGTAGTTATCGATGACGATGTCAACTTTGCTAGCTATGCGTTCGAACTACTGAATGACACAGGCGTAAAACGACTTACTCCCGGAGACCTCCATCGCAATGCTTTGGTGCGTTACAAAAATGGCAGTAGTGACATCAAAGTAGTCCGTGCTAGAACTATGCAAGATCAGTTTGATAATGCTAGCATTGATTTGCAGGACAAAGGAAGCCGCGGAAGCGCTGCTTTGTGCGGCGACAACCAAAACTTTTTTAGTCACTTCAAGTATGCACAAAAAGGCCTAGAAGCTGACGATAAAGGACGAGTACTGTTAGAAATACTCGAAGCAATTCGTGACGTTTTTCCTAAGCAAGAAGAAATTGATCAAGGCGTTTACATTGGCCTGTTAGAACTTCATAAACTGTCCAGTGCCGAAGTTAACAGTTTGCCCGCTGGTTGGATGAAAGAAGTGCTAGAAAAATGCACTCTGAGTTTCAAGCGTAGTCACACACTGCATGAAAAAGCCAAGCGTCAATGGGAACATGTTAACCCGGGTGCAACCTGGAGTGCTCCCAGCGCAATGAGCAACTTTATCCGTGAAATTTACATTCGCAACGGCGGCAAATCAAACTTGCCATACCACGGCGCAGGCAGCAAGATGGGTATCGAAGCTGGCAACGTTGCTCCAGGTTTGTTTCCTAAGGAAAACTAAAATGAGCAATGTATTAACCCAAACACTTTTTGGCAACGAGCTTTTCACAACAATGTCTCTAGAGAATGCTATCAATTTCTTGCTTTCTAAGAATTTGATAAATGTAGGTGAATTAGCTGAGCAAGCAATTAGTAAAAAATCAGGTGTTGCAATGTGCAGTAAAAATACTGCTAACATTGATTTGGTATCAGGAGTACAGATTAAATATTCTACTGTAAAAAAGCCTGCAAGTTTAGAGCGTTATCTAGCATATATCAGTATTAATACCACTGCCCCTATACTGTGCGTGATCACTAATCCTGTGATTAACGAACAGTACTTTCTTCATATTCCATATCATGCATTTAGGCATCTAAGTGGAAATTGCATCAATATCTCGTTTGGAAAAGATGGAGAACCCAAGCCAAGCCAATGGTGGAACTACCAAGTTGACTCGTTTGAAGAACTGTGTGAGTTGGCAAAATGAATTTACTAGAATCTCTAAATCAATTTATTGCGCCAGTGTACGGCAAAACAAAACGTACTACGGACACATATCAAACTGTGTCACGTCATTGCACTGGCAACATCACACGGTTGGTGGAAGAATATCGTGGTGTAAAAAATGATCAACAACTGTTGCGCGAGATTCGCAACGACATTGATTATTATCTACGCAGGTGTCACGAGTATTGCATCAAACAACGAGACGGTATGAGCGCTCACTATCACGAAGTGGGTGCAGATGCTGAAACTGATTTTGAGCACCTTATTCCTGCAGCACGTATTCGAGACCTGTTGTTGGCGCAAGCAATCACTGTAGAACAAGCACTCAATGTCCCAACTGTCAAGCTGAGTCGTGTCAAACATGTCATGCTGAAAGAAGCAGGTTGGTCAAGCACTACTCCGGACATGTGGTGCCCGTTCCGCAGGTATACGCAAGTGTTTGATGCTGAGTTTGAAACACACGACGGCACAGCAATTGATACAGAAACTTGGACTTTGAAAAATCATTATGAATATTTCAAACACTTGATTATTGTTTGAATAACCTTATGAAATTACATATGTCTGACATTTTTCCTATCACACAACAAGATTGCGATGTATGGAGCGTAAGATGGCCAGGGTTTCGAAACATACGACTAGTGGACAACAAGATTCAACTGGTCAACACAGTGTTTGGAACCCTTGGGTTAGATCAAGCAGGATTTGGAATAGAATTGATTAACGGTGAGCACAGTGTGCTGTGGATGTCTCAGAATGACTGGGCAGAAGATTCTGATGGCACTTACTCTGAACATCTACAGGACATGTACACCATTTCAAGTATGGTGTTCCGTGATCAAAAAGATGCTGAACTGCTACAAGATCATCTAGAAAAACGCCTGGTCTGGCGTAGACTCAGCACACCTGTAATTTGACCAATATTCCACTCTGTGCTATAATATGTACATGGTGTTAGAAAAAGCACCAAATTGTATGTTAGTAGTAACACAAAACGGTTGACTAATATTACCCGTTGTGCTATAATATGTACATGGTGTTAGAAAAAGCACCAGAAGTGAATTTTAGAAGTAACACAAAGTGGTTGACCAATATTACACTTTGTGCTACAATAAGATATGTTGTTAGCAATAGCAACTTAAACAGGCAACTTAAACAGGCAACATTATGACAAACGAAAAAACATTCACAGTAGCTGGTACCGCAACAAATGCAGATGGTACTACCAAAGCCCGATTCGCTAATGACTTAGTGGCTCGCGTTAAGATTCTTAATAAGTCAGGTTGCACTGACATTAATCTAGCAGAACTGCCGCATGCAATGACTAAACTGCAAGCTCTGCAGTACTTGACCGAGCAAGGTGTTACCCAAGGCGATGCTGGCTTTGCTGTAGCAAACAAACTGTCTGAAAAAAGCAAACTGGCTAAGAAGGGCGAGATTAAAGTTGCTGGTGTTAAAGCCAAGCCCGCCAAATCCACAGTGACTGCTGAACAGTTGCTGGAGCAAGTAGGCGAGTCTACTTTCTAAATAACGTACTCCACTAACAACAGCGGCCTCCGGGCCGCTTTTTTTGTTTTGAGATATATAAGCATATGGAACCCAACGAATTGTTAGAGCAAGTAGGCGGTGTTATTGACGACATTATGGCTGTGTTGTACGCACATGGCATTTACCAAGTACACCTAGGCGCTATTATGCGCTTGCTGGGAGTGTCTGATCAAAATGCAGCCGAGTACGATCACAGAAGGCTGCAGGTCAACGGCGAACTTGTGAATTCCGCAGAAGTGCCGGAAGGCACAATTTTTCATTAATGTCTGTCACTGGTTACCGATCTTCTGAACCCTTGTACATTCTGAGCATGCGTAACAATCCCCAAGCTGAAATGTTGTTCAAAACATGGATTCATAACCACCAAGTTAATCATGCAGTAGTACAACACAATCGAATGATGTTGCACGACCAATATGGATTTGAAAGATTTAGAATCACCTGGACACATAATCTAGATTGTTTGGCTATCTGGGACACATGGTCAAAACGGCACATTTACCTGGACTAGAGATTGACACACCAGTGCCAATAATGTATAATATACATTGCACTTGAACAGTTTGAGTGTCACTACAAAGGAAAAATAAAATGACAGAACAACATCAGGCTATCGTGGCTGCATACGAAACTTACCTCTCTGAAAACGAGAAGTTTGCTACCAAAGGCGTCAAAGCGTCAGCAGCTCGTGCTCGCAAGGCCTTGCAAGAAATGAGCAAAGGCATCAAAGAGCGTCGCAAAGAAATCACTGCAGAAAAAGAAGCTCTGTCGGCTGCCAAGTAACATGACTCATTCCCAGACTTATACAGTAGACGTAGAACTGGATCCTGAATCTGGCGACCACTACCTTCAGTTCAATGACGAAATATTAGAAGCCACAGGTTGGAAAGTTGGGGATGTTCTAAAATGGACACAATTAGATGACGAAAAATGGCAACTAACTCTTTCGAGCCCGTAGATCTTAGCAACACTGACGCTGTGTATACTGTGGCTCCAGATTACGGTATTCACAGCATTCAAGGCAGCCATTCCTATAGTCTCAACACCACTGTGCAGAATAATGCTGAATTCAGTGGTGATATCACAGTGCAAGGTCGAAGTCTTAAAGACTTTATGGATTCAGTAGAGCAAAGACTGAATATGCTGCGCCCTGACCCTGTACTAGAAGCAGAATGGAATCAGCTTCGCGAGCTGGGCCAACGCTATCGCGAACTAGAGGCTGACCTAAATGCAAAGTCAACCATGTGGACTGCTTTGGGCAAAACAACACTGCCTGTTGACAAATAAACACAGTGCATGTATAATACATAAACAGCTAGTTTAACGGCAAAAACTGCCAATAATCTAGCCTTCTTGGCAGTTTTTTAAACTACGCCACTAAGTATCCAACGCCAGGTTATTTTTGATGAGATAACCAGTATCAACAATGCAGAAGACTCTGCAAAGGAGAAAGATATGAAAGAAATCATCAAAGCCGCAACGTTGGCTATTAGTTTGGTGCTAGCAATAGCACTGGTGCAAGGAGTAACCGAGCACAAGATAGGACAATTGGCAAATGCCCAATTGTTAGACACCCCAGAAGTGACCACTGCTAAAGAACGCCAGCGTCAGCTTGCATGTTTGGCCATTAACATCTATCGCGAAGCAGGGTATGAATCATTTGAAGGCAAGGTGGGTGTGGCACAGGTCACGCTGAACCGAGTCAACAGCAGTGATTTTCCCGACGATGTGTGTGCAGTGGTATACCAAAAGACCAAGTTTACTGGACGGGTAGTGTGCCAGTTTTCTTGGTATTGTGATTCCAAACATCGCAATCGCCCAGTTGGTCCTGGTCATGAAGAAAGCTACGAAGTAGCAAAACAGGTTCTATTGGAAGGCTTTCGTTTACCCAGCTTGAAAAATGCACTTTACTATCATGCCACCTATGTAACACCGCGCTGGATAAAACTAGAACGCATACAACAGATAGGTACTCACATTTTTTATAAACCGCGTGAATAAGGATAACACATATTGTGAACTTTGATCAGAAATACTGGAACAATCTAAAAAAATCACTCTTGGCAAGTGTACACACAGCTGGCGAAGAAACAGCAGGATGGTTGGCTATAGTAATTTTACATTCAGCCACACTGCCCAGCATGCTGGCATTCAGTCAAGGGTACAGTGACACTATGCTGCCCATAGACATGGTTCTATTGCTATGGACTGGACTCATGATGCTTTTTGTCAAAGCAGCCTTGGCACGGGATATGCTAAACATGCTAACCATTGGTGTTGGATTTGCTGTGCAAGCAGGTCTTTTGGCTCTGACTTTTTTCAAGTAATATTTGACCTAAATTCCAAGTTATGTTATAATATAACATGAACTTAACAAAGCACAACAAAGATCTTTTATGACAATGCACTTACATCATCCCAGTCTTAGTCTTAATGGCAAACGCAAAGGCAAAGTTAAATTTCGCAATGCGGCAGAAGCGCAAAAGGCTCGCGAGTTAGATGCCAGCTGGAAAGAACTGCAAAAGCGTTGGGGAGTAGAAGCAGAAGATAAAAAACGTCGACGAGCAATGGAGGCTGCGCCGCTGGACTACGATGTGCGTATCCCTGCAGAACGAAGCACTGCACATCATAAGAGTTTAGATACAGGACACAAAGGCGCAGTAAGTAGCCCGCAGATTCTCAAGTACACTGGAACTAAAATTAAAGGAATTGGCACGATGCACAAGTCAAATGCTGTTCCTGTGTTCAGTGACGAAGAAGCTAGAGACATTGCATCAATGAGGCGCTGATATGGATATATCTGTCATTAAACACCATGAGAGACAAAATCAAATTGAGTACAGCATGAATTTAAAGAAGATGACTGATGATGCATTGAAAAGAGCTGAAATAGAAAAAGCGCAGATTGCCAAAGCAGAACAGATATCACATAATAGAAACACTGCTGACAAAGGTCGGTACATTGATGTAAGCGTATAATGAATATTAAACACTACCCACAATTCAATACACATAAAGGAACATAATGCTATTCAACACACCAACTTTGACCTGGGAACAAGCAGAAACTTTTCGCCTGCTGAAAGGTGCACCTGGCACACAATATCAGACATCAGATGAAACCAATCAGGCCATCATGCGGGACTGGGTTCGCACACTGTTGCAGACCACTGATGTTCAACTGACATTTGTCAAAGCAGATGGTACTGTACGCGAAATGCGGTGTACACTTAATCCAGACAATATCCCAGCACCCGAACCCAAGACTACTACTGGACCAGTAGACGGCATTGTGCGCGAAGCAGTTGAGAAAAAACCACGCAAGGAACCTGATGTGCATTCGTGCCGAGTGTATGATCTTGAAGCCAAAGGCTGGCGCAGTTTTAAATACGACAGGTTGCAAAAAGTTTCGTCCAGTATGAATTTTGGTGATGCCCAGACAAAATAACTCTTGTCACAGACACACAACAACACGCCGATAAATACTTGATGAATATTAGAGACTCAATCGACTTGGTAGAAGCCAGCACTCGCCCTGCCAAGCTAGAAACAACTCCGCTACCATACGGAGTCAAGGACCTAGAGCCAGTGCTCAGTGCTGAAAGTATTGAATATCACTATGACCAATTGGCCAAAGGCTATGCCAAACGCTACAACGCAGGAGAAGGCAATGCCGATTTTAATCGCGCTGGTAGTTTTTTACACAATAAGTTTTTCCCTCAACTTAGGGCTCCTAAAGCAGCCAACAAACCACGTGGTGCAGTACTTGCGCTGATTGAAGAACACTTTAAGACCTGGGAAGATTTCCGAGATGCATTTGCACAAGAGGCCATGAAGATTCAAGGATCTGGATGGATTTACTTGAGCACATCAGGCGCAATTAAAACAATTGCTAATCATGCTGTTCGTACTGACATCTGCATGCTGATAGACTGGTGGGAACATGTCTGGGCACTGGATTACCAAAGTGACAAAAAGAAATACCTAGACAACATGTGGAAGATTATTAACTGGGACGTTTGTAACGAAAGATTATGATAAAAATTTTACCTGGCGCAGTGACAAAACTGCAGGATATGTTTGCTGAAGAAAACAACCCTAACATCAAACTACGAGTGTTTGTGCAAGGTGGCGGGTGTTCAGGATTTAGTTATGGATTCACGTTTGATGAACAACAAGCTGAAGATGATTTTGATTTTGCAGCTGGCGAAGTTAAGGTGTTGGTAGACAGCATGAGCATGCAGTATCTGCAGGGTGCCGAAATAGACTACAAAGATGAATTAATGGGTGCCAGCTTTGTGATTAACAATCCAAAAGCTACCACCACTTGTGGCTGCGGATCCAGTTTCAGCGTTTAATAAGACCTTGGCGCAGTGCCATAACTGCCTGCAATTTTAGCAAAAGTAGGAGCAAACGATCCTGCAACTGCTTCCCAAACTCCGTTGTTCTTAATATAAGCTGATTGCACTGCTTGCCATCCAGTATCAGTTCTGATCCATGTTTGTTGTGCCGCAACAAAGGATCCGTCCACGTGCACATACGTTCCGGGTATAACAAATTCCAGTGCAGCAACTCCGGCTGATCCACTAGCACCTGTGCCGCCGCCTGTGCCTGCTGATCCTAAATAATACTCACTATCAGTTCCTCCAGGTGTGCGTCCATTAGGGTTAGCAAACGGACCAGAACTAAGTCCGTAAAATCCTGCAGCAGCGCCCACGTCGCCGGTACGAGTATTACCCCCGTTACCGCCTCCTAGACCACCTCCACCTGCACCGCCGCCACCGCCGTCTCCTGATTTGTTTTGACCATTTTGACCTGCGTTTGTTCCAACTGCAGCTTGTCCAGTTGTGCCCGGTGCCGTTTGACCATTACGGTCTCCAACATTGCCTGCACCTCCTCCACCACCGCCTCCGGCTGCCACTGCCAAAGCAGTGCCGTTTTTAAATATCACGGTGGCTCCGCCACCGCCACCACCTGCGCCAGAAACGCCACCTGCGCCAGCATTGCCACCTGTACCGCCGCTGTAGCTTGATCCACCACTGACCAACAAGCCAACTGAACCTGGGCCGCCTGTGTTTATTGCATTAATTGCAAGAGTATGATTGCCGGCACTTACGTACACTGTGGTAGCATTTGTAGTGCGATATGTGTTAAAACTTAGCACAACAGCACCATCTAAACTTACACTGCCCTGATTGTCAACACTCATTGTAAATGTGTAGTAACCAGACACTGGAAAATTTACAGTGTAACTACGACCAAAGTCGTAAGAGCTTACTGTAGGTCCCCATACTCCATATGTGTTCAAAAAACTGCAGTATGCAGGATTAGTAGAAGAAAATGCCAACGGCGCTGCCACAGTAGATCTTGTGTCAAACACTGTGTCGGTGGTGAAGCTAGCACCTGCCTTGCCACCACCAGTGCCAGCAGTACTACTAGCACCTGCACCGCCCGCACCACCTACAGCAACATCAATGATATCCCCGGCATCAACTGAAAACGTAACTTGAGTAAATCCGCCACCAGTACCTGGGCCGCCAGCACCACTGTCGTTGCCACCGCCGCCTGCACCACCACCCCATAAGTATGCAGTCACTTGAGTGTTGTTGGTTCCGCCCCAAGTTAATCGTTGTGTACTGTTAGTGAAGCCTAAGGTTCTTACTACTGTTGTCATATATTAAATTTGGTACCAAATATCACCGTTGTTGCCCACACCAGCTGATGGTGCTGTTGTTGAAACGTATCTAACACCGTAGCCATTGCTGTTGGTAGCAATGCTTAGAGTTCTATTAGATTCCAAACTTCCGCCGCCGGATAGTCCTGCACCTGCAATGATCTGTATTGCACTACCGGCAGCAGCCAAACTGGCTCTTGCTGCTGCCACAGTTGCAGCGCCTGTTCCGCCATCAGCAATTGCTAACGCTGTAATGCCGCTGATAGATCCACTAGTGATACTGACTCCTGCAGCATTAAGCTGAGTTATACCCACTAATGTACCGCCACTAATTGACACTCCAGTAGAGTTCTGAGTAGCCATGCTGCCAAGGCCTAAACCTTGTCTAGCAGTGCCAGGATCAACCCCGCCGGTGCCGCCGCTTGTTACTTCAAGTGGGGTATTCAGTCCAGATATAGAACCGCCTGTGATGCTCACATCTGCGGAGCTTTGTGTGGAAAAATCTCCTAATCCCAAATTAGTTCTAGCACCAGCTGCACTGGTTGCGCCAGTGCCGCCGTCAGCAACCACAAGTGACGCTACAAGTCCGCTGATGTTGCCTCCGGTGATGTTGACACTGTCAATTGTGCCACCGGTGATGCTTACTGCGTTGATATCTTGAACAGCAATGTTGCCCAGGCCCAGACTGATTCTTGCTGCTGCTGCAGTGTTTGATCCTGTACCGCCTGCTGCAATTGCCAATGGGGTAATGCCTGTGATTGTTCCGCCAGTGATAGCAACTGCATCAGAATTTTGTTGACTCATTGTTGGCAGATTGTCTGTGGCCAGTGACACAAACTGCGTGGTTGCAATCTGTGTTGTGCTGGTCCCTGCGGTGGCAGTGGGTGCTACAGGTATGCCGGTAAATGCAGGACTGGCTTTTTCGTTTTGTACAAATTCAGTTGTGGCCAATTGTGTAGAATTGTCACCTAGACCTGGTGTGGGTGCAATAGGAGCACCAATAAACACAGGACTGACCTTTTGATTTTGTACAAATTCAGTTGTGGCCAATTGTGTTGTGCTGGTAGCATTCGCTGCGCTGGGCGCAGTGGGTATACCTGCAAACTGCGGTCCTGCTGTAACAAATGCTGTGGTTGCAATCTGTGTTGTGCTAGTCCCTGCACCAGCAGTGGGCGCGGTAGGGATACCTGCAAACACTGGACTATTGGTCACAAATGCTGTGGTTGCAATCTGTGTTGAACTGGCTCCTGCAGCAGCAGTGGGTGCAGTAGGGATACCTATAAACGCCGGACCATTTGTCACAAATGCTGTGGTTGCAATTTGAGTATTTGCAGTGCCTACAGCAGCAGTGGGCGCTGTGGGAACTCCAGTAAGTGCAGGACTAACTTTTTGTAGTTGTACATATTCCTGCGACGCTAGTGGAATCCAAGCATTGCCTGTGCCATACGTAGAAATTGCGTCTAACGTAATGTTGTACCATAGCTGGCCTAGTACAGGTCGCAAAGGTGCAGTAGAGTTGGCAAAGTTTTCCAACAAATACACATAGTTTTCGTTTTCGTAGGTACCGTAATCAGTGAGGGCTCGCCCTACTAATGAAAGGTCTGTAGCAGTGGTGTTTACTGTACCGTCTGCTATTACTGCTAATACTTGTCCACGGCTGTTGTTAATAATATATGACATTGATTACTCCGAATCTGTGTATTTAGCACCAAACAAGTTGTTGCGAAGCTACTTACTGCTTTTGGTAAATACAGCAATAGGAATCTAACACAATGGCACAGCAAGTAATCAATGTAGGAAACGTAGCAAACGACGGACAAGGCGATCCGGTTCGTACTGCATTCGTAAAGTCTAATCAAAACTTTACAGAACTATACAATATTGGTGGTCTGTCAGGTATTGCTAACGGTACATCAAACATACAAATTGTACAGGATTCCACAGTCAGTATAAGTGCTGCTAATGTGGCCAATGTGTTTGTGGTGTCTGGAACTGGTGCTACAGTACAAGGCACACTACTGGCTAATACTACTATTTCAGCAACTGGTAATATCACATCAGCTGGATTTTTTATTGGTAACGGTAGTTTGGTAACCGGAGTAACAGCAAGTTCTCCTGCGTCACAGATCACAGGAAGCACACTCAGTGCTAACGTGATAAATTCTAGCTTGGTCACAGTGGGCACACTAACGTTGCTTGCAGTAACAGGCAACGCCACAGGCGGTAATTTGGTTACCCCGGGCGTAATTACTGCATCGGGCAACATAACTGGTCTAAACATTGTGACCAACGGTGTTGTTTCAGCTGCTGGCAATATTGTTGGTGGTAATATTAGCACAGCCGGCAAGTTGGAGCTAGGCGGAGCAATCACTGCAATAGGCAATGTTACTGCTAGCTTTTTTGTTGGCGACGGCAGCTTGCTGTCCAATGTTAGTGCATCAGGTGGCGGAGCAAACGCTGCACTGCTGACCGGCACCACACTCAGTGCCAATGTAACCAATTCTAGTTTGCAAACGTTAGGCAACTTAAACAATTTGGTGGTCAGTAATGCACTAGGAGGCACAGGCAATATTACTGGCAACAACATCAGCACCAGCGCTTCTATTTCTGCTGCAGGCAACATACGCGGCGCCAACATTATAAGTCTAGGTTCTGTTAGCACAGTAACGCTGACTGCGCTGGGCCAAATTACTGGTGACAATGTGGCTGCAAACGCATCATCGGGCACAGTGTCTGGTAACTTGATTGCTGCAACTGCACTGATAACAACAGCAAATTTAACTGCTAGCGGTAATATTGTTGGTGGCAACATTTCAACAACTGGACAAGTAAGCGCAACCGGCAACGTCACTGGCGGAAATCTTATTGGCGCTATTACAATTGCCAGCCAAACTGCTATCACTGCTATAGGAACACTGGGCTCATTGAGTGTAACTGGAAACGTAATTCCTGGTAATGTTGTGACTGCAGGCCAACTGATTGCCACTGCCAACATCAGCGGCGGCAACATTATTAGTGGAGGATTGGTCAGCGCTGCTGGAGCAGTCATTGTTGTGGGCAATATCACAGGTGGTAACCTTAGCACTGCAGGTAAAGTGATTGTAACTGGCAATATCACCGGTGGTAATTTGGTCACCGGAGGATTGATCAGCGCAACCGGTGCTATATCCGGCGGTAGTTTAACTGTGAACGGAACCACCGTGATTGCTGGTAACCTTACTGTTACTGGTTCTACGTTTTACACCAACGTTGACACTATTGCAGTACAAGATCCAATAATCACCATGGGCAACGGGCCCAACAACACTTCTTTACTCAGCAACGACAGCAAGGATCGCGGTATTGCATTAGAGTACTATGATACTGCAGCAAGAACAGCATTTTTTGGTTACGACAACAGCACTAACAAATTAACTGCTGCAGCCAGAGTTAACATCACTAACGAAGTGATCACAGTGAGTTCGTACGGTACACTGGTTGTTGGCACGCTGGAAGGCAATGATGCCAGTGTCACTGGGGATGTTAATGCAGGCAACTTAGTATCTGCTGGAACTGTGGAAGGTGTTACTATTTCAGCCAGCGGCAACGTAGCTGGAGGCAATGTGACTACTAGTGGATTAATTACTGCAACTGGAAACATCCAGGGCAGTAACTTACGTACTGTTGGACTTGCCAGCGTTACAGGTAACGTGATTGGCGGCAACTTAACCACTGCCGGAACTGTATCAGCAGCTATAGTAAACACTACTAATTTTTCAGCAGGCAACACTGCCACAGTCACTTCAGCAAGCTACACCATTGGCTATAGAGACTTGCCACAAATTGGCTCTTTTGGAACACTAGCATTAACCGATGGAGGGAAACACTATTATGGTTCAGGTACTATCAATATTCCTACCAATGCTGCTGTTGCATTAGCAGTAGGTACTGCTGTGTTGATCATTGCATCTTCTGCAGCCACAATTAGTCCTGCAGGCGGCGTTGTATTGCGATTAGCCGGCACTTCAACCACAGGGTCAAGAACACTAGCCCAATATGGAATTGCCACGCTGGTCAAAGTTGCCACTAACACTTGGTACATAAGCGGAACAGGAATTTCATAATATGACAGGTATAATGACAGCCATAGCCGGCACAGTTGCAACTAATGTGTTGTATGCTGATGGTTTATACAATACAACCGACGGGGTTGATTTATCCCCTATCACTGGCAGTGCAGTTAACATCACGCTTACTAGGACCTGGATAGGTTACTATAAACCTGCCAGCACAGCCACAGTTAAACTAGGTATTCAAACACTCAGAAGCGCAGGCAATAACGGAGGTAGTGCATCCACATCAGGAAGATTATGGTTTGGAGATAATGCTGAGTCTGGGTTCACCGACGGTAATGCTAATGTTACTGCAATTAACCAATATTCAACTTCCAACATCAGCATGACCGGAGGAGTCTATTATCCTATACGTATACGCTGGGACGGTGCATATGAAGAAGGATTCTTTGGTAGTAACAGCAGCGGAAGCATCACACTCTTTGTCAATGACAATTCTACAGTGACAGGTCTGGTGTTTTACAACACCCTGACAAATGGGTTCTAAGCATTTATAAATAAACAAAAGGCAATAATAAATGGCACAACCTACATGGATTACACCCGCTGGCAACTTAGGCGTTATACCCGAGGGTGTGTTCTATCAACTGATTCTTGAGGCTACAGAGCCTGTAGGAGGTTCTGTAACATTTGCACTGATTGCTGGTTCTTTGCCAGACGGCGTACAGATCAACACCAACGGAACCATTGTTGGTGTACCTGTGGCTGTGGCAAGAATTTCTGGAGTTCCAACAGAAGTTAGTCAGGATATTACTAGTAAATTTACAGTAAGAGTGTCCAGTCAAGATTCACCGCCTAGGGTACGCGATCGTACATTTGAAATTACTATCACCGGGGACGATGCTCCTGAATTTACTACACCAGCCGGTAGCATAGGATCATACTACGACAGCGACAGACTCAGTATACAAATTCAATACACTGACACAGATCCTGCAGACACCGTAACTGTGCAACTGGTTGGTGGTGAACTACCTGGCGGCATCACGGTAAGTAAAACTGGTTTGATTTCAGGTTACATTGAGCCTGCTGTTAATATCAATGAGATTCCAGGTTACGACCTTGAGCCAATTAATACATTGCCCTATGACTTTTTAGTCAGTGCTATCAGCAAAAACTATCAGTTTACGCTGGAAGTTACTGACGGCAAAAGTAGTAACTTGCGTACATTCGAATTGTTTGTGTATGACCGTGCTTCTATCACAACAGACAACACCACAATCAATTCAGACAACACAGTGGTCACTGCTGACGAAACTACAGAACGACGTCCGTTTATTATTAACTCGGACCCTAGTGATCTTGGCACAGTACGTGGCGACAACTACTATGCATATCAGTTTATTGGTAACGACTTTGACACACCTGACTTGCAGTACGCAATCGGAGTTAATCAAGGCTCGGGCTTGCCTCCCGGGCTTGAACTAGATCCAGTTACTGGTTGGTACTATGGGTACGTACCAGATCAGGGCATTACTGAAGTTGACTACAGTTTTAACATTGTAGCATATCAGTCTGAATTTGTAGGTACACCTATTGTGTGTACAGCAACTACATTTGGTACCAACCGAATTACCTGCAACAGTACTGAACAAATTGGAACTGGACAGCCAATTGTGTTTACTAGTACAGCATTTGGTGGCATAACTGCTTCATCAACCAAGGTGTACTATGTGCTGTCTGTGGTCAGTTTTACAGAATTTACTGTTGCCGAGTCTCTGGATACAACTTCGTCTACTACACTGACTACTGGGTCAGGCACAATGAACGCAAACTTGATTGTGGCTAGCGATCCGTATCCGTTTACTATTACTATTAGTGGCGCAGTTGACGCCGAAGTTACATGGTTAACTGATGCTGACCTTGGAATCATTGATAATGGTGACACTAGCCTGATTGTTGTAGAAGCTGTAAATCGCGGCGGTCGTGAATTGTTTTACCGACTAGAGAGTGGTGCGTTTAACGAATTGCCTCAGGGACTAGAGCTGTTGCCCACAGGAGAAATTTCAGGTCGAGTTAGCTTTAATACATTTGCAGTCGACTTAGGATTTACTACTTTTGACACTGACACTACTTGGGATAGTACATTTACATTCTCAGTCAATGCGTATGCTCAAGACACTGCACAGATCTTGTTTGATGTTGAAAGCGTGACCGTGGTTAATGGAGGCACAGGCTTTAGCGATGTGTCATTGCCAGCAATTGCATTTTCTACACCTGTAGGAGCATCTGCCTTGCCAGCACAGGCAGGCAACGTCATTGTGGTAGGAGGAGCAATTACATCAGTTGATCTGACCAGTGCTGGCTCAGGATACGTTGTACCAGCCACAATAACCATTACTGAAGGGTTTGGCGGTACTGGAGCAAACTTGGTTCCGGTCATGAGAGCTACTGGAGTTCGAGACGTTGTGTCTGTAGTTAAAGAATTCACTGTGATAGTTCGTCGAGAATACAACCAGCCTTATCAAAATCTCGAAGTTCAGGCAATGCCTCCAAGTGATGATCGCGCACTAATTGCTGAGTTGCTAGACAACCAGGAAATCTTTGTTCCTGATTACATTTTTAGACCAACCGATCCGTATTTTGGTAAGTCTAGTCGTGTGTTGTATCAGCACGCATTTGGGCTCGAGCCCGACACCCTAGATCGTTATGTTGAGAGCTTATATCTTAACCACTACTGGAAAGAGCTTGTGCTGGGATCAATTGAAACTGCACAAGCACTTGACGAAAACGAAAATGTGATATACGAAGTGGTTTACAGTCGTGTGATTGATAACTTGGTCAATAACCAAGGTGCCAGTCTGAGCAAGATCATAAACTTACCGTATGCAATTACAGGACCAGATGGCAACGATCTGCTGCAAGTATATCCCAACAGTTTGGACAACATGCGAGATCAAGTGATTGATGTGGTAGGACAAATATCTACCAAACTGCCACTGTGGATGACTTCTAAACAGACTGATGGTCGAGTCCTGGGATTCACACCTGCTTGGGTCATGTGTTACGTCAAACCTGGTCGTGCTAGACAAGTGGCCTATTACCTGGCCACTCAATTTGGTACTCAATTGAATCGTGTGGACTTCAAAGTTGATCGATATATCCTAGGAACTGACCTTAGCCGACACTGGGATACTGCAACACAGCAGTGGACTCCTGAACCAAGTCTTACTACTTTTGATAGATTCACAACTGGCAGCAACAATTTTGTTGGGCAAGTTGATATTGCAACTGATCTGGCCTACAGTGACGTCAACAACCGAACACTCACGTACATTAGTGAGCTGGGCGGGCTTGATGGGCAAGTAACACTGATCAACAACAACACTTTGATTTTTGCCAAACAACAAGACTATGCAGGACCTCCGGGAAGCAGTTACGATGCTACCGATCAAGCGTGGCAAGATTATCTTTACCCTTACGACAGTGTTGGGTTTGACACTGGATCCACTGAATTTGACGAAGCAGTCACTGTGCCTGACAATAATGGATCTAGCGAAAACGAACGCATGGCCATTTATACTATTGCAGTAGATCCCGACACTGAGTTTGTAACACTGACGCTGACTACCCAAACTAAAGAAAACGACTTTGTGCAAGTAGTTAGAGGCAGTTTCTATCGCAGTGCACAATTGCGTTATCCAACAGCACCAGGAGAAGGATTAACACAGATAAGTTGGTTGCCGCTAGAAACTGTAGTTACTGAAGAAACATTCTTTGACAAGGGCAGTGTAGCGTTTTCTGAACCTGTGGATATGTACGATCCAACAGACCAGTATGATAAATATCTTGTATTTCCCAAAGCCAACATATTGGCCTGACTAGGACCCTAAATGACCAGCGCAATTAACCCCAACAACATCAACACTGCTTACCCAGTGGCAGGACAAGACAACAACACTCAAGGATTTCGAGACAACTTTACGTTTATTAAAAATAACTTTACTGCTGCTGCATCAGAAATTACTACCTTGCAAAGCACCACTGTGGTAAAAGGTGCCAGTGCAGTAAACGACTTTGTGGGCGGATTGATATACGATGCAAAAATCCAGGATTTGTCTGCCACTGCAATTGATCTTGGTGCAGTGTCCGGAGCAGTTAGTATCAATTACTCCGCAGGGCACTATCAACAGATGTCCACATCGGGCAGCATAACTATTAATTTTGTCACTGTTAATTTGCCCGCAATCGGCCGTTACGGATTTATTCGTTTGGAAATCACTGTGTCCAGCGCTAGTCATACTGTGACGTTGCCGGGTGCAGTGACAGTGAATCGAACAGGTATTCAAGGACTTAACACATCAACAAACACTATTACTTTTGCAGCAGCAGGAGTATACACATTTGACTTTACCACAGTAAACACTGGCTCTACTGTTGCTATCAATGAAGTCAACAAACAACTACAACCGTTTAACAATTCTAGCCAAGATCTAGCAGCATCAGCTGCTGCTAGCCTGTCTACCACTACCAGTTACTTTACCACTGCCGCTGCCGAAACTGCCACACTTGCTGCTGGAGTTGAAGGACAAGTCAAAGTGTTTGCTATGGTTGCTACTTCAGGAAACATGGTAATTACCGTGACTAATGCTGGTTGGAAAGCAACTGGCACAGGCACTATTACTTTCAATGCGGTTGGTGATGCGTGTACTCTACAATACATCAATTCCAAGTGGTTCTGTATTGGCAACAACAGTTGCGTTTTTGCTTAAATATCGCAAGGAATAATAAATGACTAGCCAAATCAATCCCAACAATATCGACTCTGCTTACCCAGTAGCCAACCAAGACAATAACTCGCAAGGTTTTCGAGACAACTTTACCAACATCAAAGTAAACTTTCAGGACGCTGCTGATGAACTCACAGACTTGCAAAGCAAGGCCGTTCTTAAAGCTGCACTGACTGGCGAAGTATTAGACAATAACATGAATGATGTGTTGCTGTACGCTGCCAGAATACAAGACTTTTCAGTAACCAAAATCACAGTAGGTGCTACTGTTGGAGCCATTGCTATCAACTATTCATCTGGACACTACCAAAGTATTGCCACCAGCGGCAGTGTCACACTTAGTTTTACAAATTTCCCGGCCAGCGGCAGCTACGGTTATATTAAACTTCAAATTAACATCACAAATATTGCACACACAGTGACTTTGCCTGCTGCTGTGACACTGGGCACTGCTGGACTGCAAGGATACTCTGCAGGCACAATTACATTTGGCGATACTGGTATTTACGAATTTGGGTTTGGTACATATGATGCTGGCGCAACTATTACAATTTTTGACCTTAACCGTGCATTGACCAACTTTAATACTGGTAGCTTAACTGTTGGTACCCTGAGTGCAAACGTTGCTACTGTGACTGGCAATGTAACTGCTGGAAACATCAGTACCACTGGATTGGTTGATGCCACAGGCAATATCACAGGAGGTAATGTTTCTACTAGTGGAAGAATCACTGCCACAGGCAATATCACAGGCGGCAACATCAGCTCTGCAGGATCAGTAATTGCAACTGGTACTGTGATCGGTCTTAGCGTTTCGGGATTTCTGCGGCCAACAGCAGGATCAGCTAGTCAAGCACCGTTGCTGTTTACTGCTGGTACCAATACCAGTGTAACAACAGCAGGCTCAGTAGAATACAACGGTAGCGTGTTTTTAGCAACACCTGCAGCGTCCCAAAGAGGTTTGTTACCAACTGAATATCTTGTGGCACTGTCCAGTAACTACACTGCTAACGACAATGCTAGTGCACAAAAATTGTTTAACGTGCCCAGTAACGGAGAAGTAGCAGTACTGGCCGACACCACATACTTCATCGAAGCACTGTATATAATTGCACCTTCTATCAACTTCAATGCTGAATCTGTACAAACTGCGTTTTTACTAGGCGGTGGCGCAACGTTGACCAGTATCAGCTACACAGCAGATACCACAGCCGGTCTAGCTGCAGCAATAACTGCAACCAAGCGAGTTAGGGTTGCTGCTGCCACTTCTGTCACAGTTACTGACGCTGCACCCGGCGGTGCAGCCACTAACTTTGTGATTCAAATTCGTGGTATTATCAGAACCAACACAGCAGGTACACTGTTGCCGGCTATGCAATTTACTGGCACACCCGGTTCTGCCCCTGTGGTGCAAGCCAACAGCTTCTTTAGAATGGTACCAGTAGGTCCAGGATCAGTAACCACAATTGGCTCTTGGACTTAATCAAAAACTGTTGACTTTGCAGATTCTATCAGTTATAATAGACTATGGAACATCCACTTATAGGCAATTTAGACGATCTAAACACTGAGCAGCTTACTGCTCAGATTAGTGATCTTTCTCGTAAATTGGGCATTGCTAATCGCACTGGCAATGCTCATCTGTGCAATCAAATTCGTATGGCTCTTGAAAGCTATCAGACAAAATATCAAGAAAAACTTCAATCTGACTATGCTAAATCAATAGCAGGTGGCAAGATTGACTCAACAAAGATTGACATACAATGAACGTTAGCTTAAAAATTAATCTAGAATTTCCTGCTGCCATTTATTTCCAAGATACCCTTCAACTCAACCGATACACTGTGGCCCTGGAGTTGTGCACGGCAACTCAAGACCATGAACAAATAAATGTAGCAATGGCTCGAATCAAGGCGTTTGTGTATTCAGAACTGGCTGATACCGTGTTTATCAATCAACAAGATGCAGAACGTGCAAATATTTTAGAAGCAATGGGAATCAACGTAACTACATTGCCCGAAGATCCTATTGACCAAATTATAGGACTTATGTTATACTGTAAAATTAATGCTGTGGTAGAAGGACGTATGCTTGTAGAAGCATTGGATATTTCCAGTTTTGTAGGCGACGAAGTCACGTATTTGTACAATGCAGGCGATCCCATTGGCCCGTTTCAACAAGACGGTTGGTGGTTTAACGCAGACACCAGTCATAATGAATTGTCAGGAATTGGCATAGACCAAAATATAGTACATGTGCACACCCACAACTGGAACAAGTACAATCTAAATTGGAATGATGTAGATTATTCTAAAACTAGCAAAACAGTGGCGTTTGGAAAACAGTCGGATCATGCAAAATAACAGCTACGGCGAAATAGTACTAGACGAAACAGATCTTTGCAACCTTGTGATGCAAGGACAGTCTATTGCCGACCTTAAGCACGTGACCGTGAACCGTTCTGTTGATCTTGAAACCATGATCAGTGTGTTGGAAGATCCGCTGGGATTGATTACTTGGACTTTTCCAGAAAACAGCAATATCAGTATACCCGATTACGATGCTGTGCAACAACAAAACTGGCATATGCCAGACAAGTATAAACACATGGACATTGCTGAGCATGTACTTGGATTATGCAGCACAGACGCCGAACTACAGCGATGTGGGGTTGAACTGATGTTGTATCAGGAACAAGGCCTGTTCAATTTGCTCAAGTACACTGTGTACTTGGTTGCAGTTATGCGTGAACATAATGTAATCTGGGGTGTAGGTAGAGGTAGCAGTGTAGCCAGTTATGTGTTATACTTACTGGGAGTGCACAGGATCGACAGCATGTTCTATGATTTAGACGTGACTGAGTTCCTACGTTAAATAAATTTTTAGGAGATAAAAATGACCAAAGAAGTTCATCGGACAGCTAATGGAAAACAAGTTGATATGGGTTCATTAAGACTCAAAAACGAAAACGTACGGGCAGTTGGCAATATGAAAGTCAACGCACGTGGAGATATTGTAGACGACAACAATCAGGTTATTTCTAGCAAGCCTAGTCAAGTCAAACAAAACTACGATAACCAAGTATCTAACCCAAAGAATACCAAATGATCAAAGCAGCATATTCAGCACACAAAATACTTTGCAACCAACTCAAGCCACTAGGCGATACAGTAATTGTAATTGACATGAACTTCGAAGAGCGCCTAAGCGATGGCGGTATTGTGTTGATCAAAGACAATGGAAAAAGTGCAGGCATCCGACCACGCTGGGCACAAGTATATGCAGTTGGTCCAAAACAACAAGACATTCGTGTTGGTACTTGGATCTGTGTAGAACACGGTCGATGGACTCGAGGAATTGACGTTGAAGATGAAAATGGCAAACAAACTCTGCGACGAGTTGATCCCAAGGACATTATGATGGAGTCTGACGAAGAACCAAAAGATGTAACCTTCTCTGCAGCAATCAGTGTAGATGCCAAGCCTGCTCATATGCAACACAACTAATAATGCTGATCAAGAACAATAAACCGCTAGCTGCCATCAGCTACGACACACAAACCTATGGGCAGTTGAGAAAATTTATTGAGCTTGAAGACAATATTGATCTGGCTAGAATTGATCCTAACGATTTTTTAGAAAATCCTAACCCTGGTTATCAGTACATTAATCTTGTGGTCAAGGACTTTGATCAACGAAAGCAAGTGTCATCTGCACTTGATCAGCATAAACTTGATCGGTTTACATACATCGGTCAAGACACAACTGCTAGTCGTTTCCACTTAGACCAATTCAAAGTAGGAATGGGATGCATGTTGTTCCCTGGAGTTTGGATGTACCTTGGCGGCAGCATTGGCAACGATGTGATTATGCATGCTATGATTAGGATGGCTGAAAATGTGCACGTTGGCAACGGTTGTTTCTTTTCAGGATCTATAACTATTGCAGGTGGGTGCACCATTGGTGATTGGTGCTTTTTAGGCAACAACTTGTTTTTCATTGACGGCGTTCATGTGTGCAATGACGTTAAGCTACTGCCTGGAACCAATCTAAGAAAAAGTATTACCGAACCAGGTACCTATTATAATCCCAACACATACAAATTAGAAAAAATCATAGTATGATCGATCCATTAGTAGTAGTTGGCGTTAGTCGTATTGATTCCAGTACAGAAAATGTGCTGCCGAGCACAACCGATCGCGGAGTCTGGATTTTTAATCTGCCACAGCAGGCTAGCGAGTTAGCAGAACAAGCAGTCAAACAATTGCCTCCTGAAGTTTGCAACAGCGTACATACAGTGATCACTTGTAGTTCAGCTGACGACAGCTACGCAAGAACCCGTAGTGTGATGCAAGATCGTGTACGACCTCGTGATGTTATGGCAGCACTTGGAGTGACTCACACCATGGTGATGAATCAGCAGCTGCCTAACCTACAGAATATATTCAAAGTAGAAGCTGCGTGTGCATCTGGTTTAGTTGCACTGGATCTAGCCAGTATGATTGCGCGGACACGTAATGCAGTTGTGCTGATTGCCGGCGCTGACAAAAGTACTGCCCCGGTGTTTCTTAACTTGTTTCAGCATATTGGTGCAGTTGCTGCAGAACCCAACAACTACTACGCACCTTTTGATCAGCAGCGGGCTGGTTTTGCCATGGGCGAAGGTGCTGGAATGTTGGCAGTGACCACTGAGAGTTATGCCTTTGCTCGGGGTCTTGATGTGCTAGCAGTGATTGACTCAGTGAGTACTCAGACTATTTGTACACACCCAACTTCGCCTAGTGACCCAGCAAAGCTCGAGCAATTTATTAGAAATACAATTGCTAACAGTGAACGAAACCTGTCAGAATTTGCTTGCTGGGATGCGCATGCTACTGCAACTCCCGAAGGCGACCAATTAGAATACAGTATATTTTCCAACATCTTCAAAGACGAAAACACTGCAATTTCTAGTTTTAAGAGTCGTATTGGGCATTGCATGAGTGGCAGCGCAGTAATTGAAATAGTAAATGCTATTCAAAATATACAGACTGGTAACATTAGTCCTAATTACAATCTTGAACAGCCAATTGCTAATGACTCAAGATTGATCACTACCAGTGCTAGTACACAGAAGAAAACATTTGTCAAGACCAGCTTTGGATTTGGTGGTCGTAACGGCGCAGTTGTGATCACAGTACAATAACCTAATAGTGTAGTAACGGTTCATAAATAGGTGTAACTCCTACTATAATCATTACGATGAAAAAACTAACTCATAATCAACTGGTACGATCACTGCAGATCGTTAATCACCTACTAGGCATTGCTGGTATTGCATATGCAATTACCACAGCCCAATGGTCTTGGTTGCTGGTGGCTTTGTTTGCCTACTGGACTATAGGAGTGCTAGGCATCAATATAGGTCTACACAGGTTACTGAGTCACAGAAGTTTTAAAACATATCCGTTGATTGAAAAACTGCTGAGCATAATTGGAGTAATTACCACTCTGGGATCTCCGTTGGCTTGGGTTGCAATACATCGCCAGCATCATCGTGCTGCGGATACTCCACAAGACCCACATAGCCCAACACAGGTTGGGATTGTTCGCAGCTGGCTAGGGTTGTGGCCAAAGATTAGATACAATACAAAACTAATAAGGGACATGCGGCAAGATAAGTTTCAAAAACAATTGCATCGAAATTACGTGTGGGTTATATTGAGTTTTGTAGCATTGTTGTTTGCAGCAGGCGGTTGGCAGGCGGTGATATTTTGTTATTGCCTACCAACTGTGTTGTGTTTACATTCAGCCAGTGCATTAAATGTTATTGCACACATGCACGGTTATCAAACGCATGCATGCAACAATCTAAGCAAAAACAGCTGGATTGCCAATTTAATTACACTAGGCGAAGGCTGGCACAACAACCATCATGCTAGACCTTGGAAGTGGAATAACCAAGAAAAATGGTGGGAATGGGACATTCCGGCTGTTATTATATGGGGTATTAAAAAATGACTATCTTTGAAGCTTCACCAAAAGTTCTGAAAACCATCGTAGCAGCCTACGTGGCGTTAGGAATTTTAGGTACTGTGTATCTTTTGTACACACAGCAATTCTTTTATTTTTTTGTAGCAATGCTACTGGGACTTTTATTAGTTCAGGTAGTACATAATGTAGGGTTGCATAGATATTTTAGCCATAGAAGTTTTGAAGTCAATAAATTTTGGCATGTTTTCTTGTGCCTAACGGCTCCATTGATCTGTGCCGGTTCTCCTATTGGTTATGCGACTGTACATCGAGCACATCATGCGTATGCAGATTCTGATCAGGATCCTCACCAGCCTAATTTAGGACTGTTCAACATTATCATGTGTCGTTGGAATCTTAGCTCTTTGAGTTTAAAATTTTTAAAAAATCTCAATGATCCTTGGATAGTGTTTAGTCATAAATGGTACGGTTTGATAATATTACTTTTTTCAGTTGGTCTATTTGTTATAGATCCGTTGTTGATATTTGCATACAGTATTTCGTTACTCTATGCCAAATGGTGTGGCATAATGACTAACTATGTAAGTCACCTCCCTTTGAAATCAAATTATAGAAACTTTGCCACCAAGGACTCTTCACAAAATAATTTGATAACTGGTTGGATAGTAGGAGAGTGGCATAACAATCATCATGCTGATCCTAAGAATTGGAATCAAAAAATTAACTGGTGGGAATGGGATCTTACTGGCTACATAATTAGATTGATAAAAAAAGATGACAAAGTTCGGACATAATTTCTTTAAAATGTGGTTGCCTATGCATGTGCTAGCAGCAGTATCATTGTGGTGGATTGCTGACTACTGGGCAACACTGCTGGCATTCTGGTTTTTGTTTGGTGTAATCGGCAATGGTGTTGCTGCTCATAGATATTTTGCTCATGGGCAATTTTCTGTGTCTAATCCCGTAAGATGGGTTTTAGGTTTCTTTGCCACTCTTGGCGGAATCGGTCCGGTTAATTATTGGGAAATACAGCACAAAGTACATCATATGTTTGTGGACACCCCTGACGATCCACATTCTCCACACAACGGTGGATTTTGGTTTACCATGTACGGCTGGTCATTTCCTCAGGGTAGTAATCAAGACTTTTATTTGAAACACAGATTTGCCAAACGGTTGGCAATCAAACATGCGCGAGATCCATTTTATAAATTTTTTGACAAATATCATTACTACATAATTTATGCGTTCTGTGCTGCACTAGCAATGATTGACCCTGTGCTAGTATTGATATACGCTGCTGCTTATGCAATAGATTTTATTAGACTGGGCCTGATCAACTGGTTTTGTCATCGTGGCGGATACGTAAATTTCTCCACCAACGATTGCAGTACCAACAATGTTTGGCTGGGTTGGTTAGGCATGGGCTTTGGCTGGCACAATAATCATCATGCTCACCCCGGAAAGATGATTCTTACACACCGTTGGTGGGAAATTGATATTGAAGGTTACATTGCCTGGGTATTATCACTTAGTGCAAAAGGTGTTAAATGATTACTACGTATGTGTCAGGCATCAATCCAGATGTGTACTGCTATGATACAGGACTAACGTTTAGTGTAGACGCTGCTGAACATATACTTGAGCAAATACATCGGGACGACTCGGTGTTTGCACAGCGAAACAACTATTATGCCGGGTCAGACTATCAAGAACTAACACGGCAAATTGGTGCACAAAAAACACGTGAAATTATTCGTAGGCAGCGACAAGTAACAGCTGCATACCCTGGACAGACTCCAATCAGTTTTAAACAGTTTTTTATACGTGATCAATGGGCAGAAAGTATGTTGTCTGCCACACCTGACTGGTTAAAACTTAGTGAATCAGAACCTGATTGCATGTTACAAGTTGGTGAAGGCGGCGATTTGTTGCCAGCACATTGCGGGCATCATAGAAAATGCAGTTTGTTTATGCTGCTGCAGGGTGGCGGCCAAGAAACTTGTTGGTATCGCCCCACTGCAGATTTTGAATTGATTGACCCTTTGCGCATACCCGATCTCGACAAAGTTGAAAAAGTAGTAAGTGTAGTGATGGAAATAGGGCGGTGGTACCTGTTTAATCACGAAGCCTGGCACAGTGTTCACCGCTACAGTAACGGCAGCGCAGCTCGAATAAACATAGGTATAGATTATCGCAGCATCGGGGCACAAAAATTACTGAATCTTGTTAAAGAAAATGCAGCATTTTAAAATACAATCATTGATTTCCGTTGCTACATTTGTGTGTTTGATTGTGCTGATGTGGTATACTGTACAGACCAACTGGACATGGCTGGCAATCAGCTATGTTTATTATAAATTGGTTGTGGGATTGTTCGGCAATCAAATTGCTCAACACAGATATTTTAGTCATCGCAGCTTTGCTACTACCAGCGCTAAAGAGTGGATGTTGTATTTTTTAAGTTTGACCACAGGCGTGAACCCAATGTTCTATGCATTGGCACACCGGCACCATCATCGGTACAGTGACCAAGTCCACGATCTGCATAGTGTGCATAACAAATGGACTGATATACTAAGTCCGCTAACTGGAAGAACCAGTTATACAGGAGAAATAAAGATGTCAAGAGTACTTGCTGCAGGACAGCGCAAAGTCAATCGTTATTGGTCATTGATATTTTTAGGGTATGTAATTTTAGCTGGACTGATTGACTGGCGCTGTGCTGTGTTTGTGGTATTAACCGGACCGGCCTGGAACTATCTGCATATGATGCTGTTCAGAGTTTGGTTGGTACATTTAAAATTACCAGGCAGCTATAGGAATTTTGATACCAAAGATTGCAGTTGGAATAACCGCTGGATACAAGTACTGGACCTTGGTGAAGGACTGCACAATAATCATCATCAGTGGCCACAAAGGTATAATCAAGCAACTGCATCAAATGAATTTGATCCTGCTGCCTGGGTGATTGATCAATTTATAAAAGTAAAAAATGTCTAACTTATCACATCAAATCTACAAATATAGAATATTATATGCTGCAGGCTGGGCATCGTTATTGTTTAGTATTGTGTACGCAATTGGCTACGATGCAGGGTGGTTGTTGCTGGCGTCGTACCTATGGGCTCGGGTAGTGACTTTTTTTGGCGTTCAGATTGCACTACATCGATATTTTTGTCATAGATCGTTTACTACAAGTCCTATCAAGCACAAATTCTTGTTGTGGTTTTCTGTACTCTGCGGAGAAGGAAGCCCTATTGCGTGGACCGCGCATCACAGGCATCATCATCGGTACAGTGATCAAGAGTTAGATTTACATAGTCCTCATGAATCTAAACTCTTGAGCATGTTCCTTTGGCAGGTTAAACCTGTAAATTGGTGGTTAGAAACAAAAAAGTTAAGAACATTGCCTAGAGATTTGCTACGAGATACACAGGTTAGACTAATGGATCAATACTATTATCATATCTGGCTATCACTGGCAGTAATCACATGCTTAATAGACTGGAAAATCACAGTGTTCTTTTTGCTTGCACCTGCTGGATGGGCACTGCTTCATGCCATTGTTGGAAACTTTTTATCACACTGGCCCATGTTTGGTAGCTACAGAAACTATGACACACCAGATCGTAGTTACAACAATCAATGGGTAGCATACTACCTGGGTGGAGAAGGTTTGCACAACAACCACCATCAGCATCAATCCCGTTACAATCAAGCAGTCAACCCAAACGAATTTGACTTTGGCGGCTGGTTTATTAATAAATTTTTTATTCCCAAATGAGTATAACTATAAAAACATACAGTAATTTTGTTACGGTAGTTACAAAATTTAAATTATTCGTTGTATTACCAGCGGCAATATTGTATCTGATATCCCAACTGTTTTTGTTCAATAACTATACCTGGATACTTACAGGTATTTTGTTATATTATGTTTTTCATTTTTTAGGTTACAGCATTGGTGGTCACAAATTATTTTCTCATAGAACATTTACTCCAGTTGTTTGGTTTCCGTATGTGACTGTAATAATAGCATCTATTTGTTTTTATGGCAACCCAATCATGTCTGCTGTTGTACATAGAACGCATCACAGATATGCAGACACAGATCAAGACCCTCACTCGCCGTGTAAAGGCAGATGGCATGCATTTTTTGGTTGGTTGATTGGCTACAAGCTGCCAAGTACAAGAATTGCTGCTGATCTGGTCAGAGATTTTCCGTTCCTAAAAACTTATGAAAAAATAGAATGGATAATTTTACCTGTGTTTTATATCACAGTTGCATTTATCAGCAACTGGTTACTGCTGGCTTGCTTGCTTGGCGCGGTGCTGTCATATTTAAACGGAATGATTGTTAATGCATTTAGCCACGACCCTGGTGCGCTAGGAGATAACAAAGCAGTCAACAATATATTGTTAGCAAGATTTGTTAACCCAGTATTCCTCCAAAAAGATCATCACGAAGATGATTCACTGTACGACTATTCTACTCCTGAAGTTAAAGACTTTTCGGTATATTTTATTAGACGATTTTTAATCAAATCCTCTTGACTCGGCAGTTCTCTCAGTGTATAATTGTAACATAACAAGGAAGCACTATGAGCCAAGGATCGAGACCTCGTCCGTTCAGTATTCCCATTGAGGAATTGAACAGCAGATTGGATACTATATTTGGAGTAAAACCTCCAAAACCTCGGTGGATTCCACCACCACCACCAGAAGACATGAAAGATGTTAAATCGTCTTTTGAACAGCAACTGGGCACAACTAAGCTGCCGCCAGGACGCACATGAACCCGCAAAAGTTTATTGAACAAGAAAGAACAAGATGAAACAACTCTGGGTAGAACAGTACAGACCAAACACAGTGGATGGCTATGTGTTTGTTGACGATGCTCAACGACAGCAAGTACTACAATGGATCAAAGATGGATCAATTCC
>Ga0222644_1000173_pt1 | contig 29795 bp, 25 predicted proteins | sample AntAcemetagen291_FD_179800 | JGI IMG/M metagenome (GOLD analysis project Ga0222644, IMG submission 179800) | Saline water microbial communities from Ace Lake, Antarctica - #291 | ecosystem: Environmental > Aquatic > Non-marine Saline and Alkaline > Saline | place: Antarctica: Ace Lake...
TAGGAGTATAGAAGATCTCTTGCCATCCGTCTGGGTTAGTAGTACCCACACCTAACCAGCCTTGTGCTGTAAGGGTCATTCTAGTAAAGTCTTCTGTAATAAAGTTTAGAGGCTCATTAGCACTAGTACCTCCTAGTTTCAAACTTCCGGAATTTGCATTTCCATTAGTAGTCCAGTTTTGACTGTAAGAAGTGAGTGAAGCGGCTATCATAGAAGCCAAAGTTAGTGTTTTGATAGTGTTTTTCATATTATTTGTTTTTTGTTTTATGCATTTTTAAGTGACCTAGCCTCAGAGATACGTTCCTACTTTGATCAGGACAGACCTCTTCCATCTCCCTAAATTGGGCGTTTTTGTGGTGTTTTTATACTGAAGTGTTGCTTTCTTTAGAGTATCAGAAAAAAAGCAGTGATTAAAGAAATAACACGCCTCTGAGGCTCGTTAATCGTTAATCGTTAACCAAACTTAGGAAATTTTTTTTTGAATAAAAAGTTTTGAATAAAATATGCAATTTATTGATAATAAGCAAGTTGAAATTGTCATATTTGACTCTACTCGATTCTACGACTTCACCAAAAAGATAATAGCCGAGCAGAAGCTAAAAGTACTGCAAGACTCAGACGATGTCTATGCATGGGATGAGATACCTGAGCACCTGGCTAATATCCAAACTTTCTATGAGAAAATGTGGTTAGCCGATGGCAAGTAGATTAAATTTTTGAGGTATGAAATATAAATGAAAAGAAACATGCCATGGCATGTTTCTTTTCATTTATTGCAGTTTGAAAGAGGACTAAGGCCCTAATTGATAACTATAATTTTTTTAACCACTTTTTCATTGGAAACCTCAATTTCCAAAAAATATGAACCTTGTGATAAATCATCCAGTTGCACAACTATCCTTTTTAATAGCTCAGTTCTTCTCGCTTTTACTATTGCTCCATAGTTGTCAAATATTTTGTAACCTCCAATAGTTGAAATCTTTGATTCAACAACTATCTTATTTGTAGATGGGTTGGGGAATACTAAAACATCTGGACTTCCAAAAAAATCATCAACATTTAGTGGTTCTGGGGATGTTGAATTAGGACAACTAATAAGCAACTGAAATTCTACAGTCTCTGTTTTTGAACAGTTTTCTAAGTCTAAAATTCCAAAAAAGTTTGAACCCCACCGGCAACATGTATACAAGCATTCTCCAAATATGATATTTCATTCCATTTAAACCCTTTTGAAGTATTGGTGCCACTCTTGGAGAAGATCGTACTTCCTCCTCGATCCCTTACTACCAAATCATAACTAAACGCATTATAGCCATATTCTAACTCCCCAATTTTTGTTTCATCTTCGATTACGAAATAATCATTTATCCCATCATTACCAGGAGAAATAGCATTAATCATCGTGAAATCAAATGAGCCACTAAATGGGGAGGCAGGAATAAATACACCTTTTCTTAATGTAATATTAGTTTCATTATCTACAACGTTGGCAAAAAGCCATTGCGGAGAAATCAGAGAAATATTCTCAGACTGGTCATCCCAAAATTCAGAAGTTCTGTTTTCTCCAAAACCATTGTCCCAGCTTATAGTGTAGTCTTGTGAACCATAACAAGCTGCTACCTGAAATCTCTTGTTACAGGTGGAGCTCACAGCACCTGATATAACCCATGGGTCAATTTCTGAAACTGAAATCTCAAACTCCTTCTCTCCGCAGTCTTTTATGTCAGCCTCAAAGGTTGCTCCAACCTCTGTCTCAAAACCCGGCAATAACTCAATACTCTGTCCTGCATGAAACTCTATCGGCTCAGCATCCGTTATTATCACCTTACCTACAGGTAAAGTAGCGTCCACATTATCGCCAGCCTTTATATAGTTATTTACATAAGTACTCGGCGGATTAGTGATGTTCTGCCAAAGTTTGTAGGGTTCGCAGCAGGATTTGAAAAATGAAAAGTCATCAACTAGAATAGTTCCATCCACCGCATAAATCCATACTTGGGAGTAATCAGCATCCGCTATTATTTCATCGAATCTTACTTCTTGCCAAGTGTTTGACAGGGTCTTTTCAATGACAAGTTGTTGTGTGGAAGGATTTGGGATTTGTAAATTTCCTCCATTTCCAATTCCTGCATTAGTGAGCCCAGAAGTAAATTTGATAATTACCTTGGAACCAGAACCTTTCGCAAAAAGGGCAACATTAAATGATTCATCTTTCTTTATTGCAATGTTTTGAAATATTCCCTCCTTGTTAGTATTATCAAAGAAGATAAATGCAGCCTCTGTACCACTATGAACATCATCCTCACCGCTTGAGCATCCAGCTCGATTAATTTGAGGCGTTCCATGAGAAGCTTGCCAGTTTGATACTTTACCATTATTAAATGGAGCTAGTGTAAAGGAACCAGCAAAATTCCTGCAACCATCCGCATCATTGGCCTCGAATCCTCCATTACTTTGGCAAAATACTGTTAGTATTATAAGTGTCAATGATATAGTTGTAAATACTCTCATAATTTTATTTGTAATCCAATTTTTAAGTTTAGTGATTTTCTATCCGTGTTGTACCTGTACTCTGTTCTTTCGGTATAACCTAATAAAGCAAAAGGGCATACGCCTAATGATTTAATATTTAGATTAGGACCAAAATAAACGTTGAATTCATATCCGTTTTGTTTATATGATAATGTAGAGTTATTAGATAACGTCTTGACAGCTTCATTAAATAATATGGACTGTATTCCAAGTTCAAATTGCTTCTTTTTACCTAGTGTAAGTGCAATATTGAGTCCATAAAGTAGAGAGTTTATTTGAGATTTATATTGAGCATTGTTAAATGTATAGTTGAAATATTCGTAACCTACAAGAGGTGAAATCTGAACCGATTTTATATGTAAAAATTGAAAATCTCGTGAATACTTAACCGACCCTTCAAATCTTAGAGGGTTGTTTTCAGGAGTAGTACCGAAGATTATGTTAGAACCGGTAAATTCAAAAAAGACTCTGTTTTTATTGATAGAAGTATCTTGTATCTGCTCAAGTTCCCATCCATCTTCGGGGTAGAAATCACTATTTGCATACAAAGCAAATGCTTCAAATGAGTTATTATTCGATGATGATTGCCAAAACGGATTGTTCATAAATATGTCAGTAGCTGGTGTTCCTGATAATCGCATATTTATTTGACTATTATTATTCCCATTATGTGGAAACCAATAAAAGCTGTTTTCGGCACTTGATTTTTCTGTGTTATTTGGATTACGAGGGTCAGTACTTATTCCCTTGTCATCGCATTGAGCAATGACCCATCCACTCCATAGCAATGCTATGGAAAATATTATTGCTTTTTTCATTATCATTTTACTTTTGTTCCGTTAAAAACATAGGTAGTCTCTACCCCATTACGCTCTGTTTGGTGTTTATACACTAGCCTTAACTTGTGTCGGCCATCTGATGAAGGCTCCGCAAAAGCATGAAAGTAAGTAACACCAGAACTAAGATTCATAAAACCTCCTGATGCTATTCTAGCGGTTTCATCCGCAATCCATTTTTTTTGCTTATAGCTAAACATATTAGGGAAACCTTTTTCAATTGTATGCTGCCATTCAATTTTTAAAGTATCCGCTTGTGGAAAATTTAAAAGATAAATACCTTCTACTTCACAAAAATCAGCACAATCTACAAATGTTCCTTTAGGAAGTTTATAAGTTTTCAGAGTTGTAAAGTCATAAGAGATTACTCTCTTTTTATCAGGTTCGTGTACAAAATACCCTTCAAACGTTCCGTTCCATAAAAATTCGTCAGCAAAAACTAAAAACCGTTCAGAGGTATAGATGCTATCCGCAGAGCTGTGAGGTGCGTCTGGCACTTTCACTACTTTAAGTTTTACTGGAATAGGATTCCATATATTATCTGGGTTATCTAAGTAGTCATCAAACCTCAAGGCAACTTCTCTAGTTGTAAATTTACGATTATCTGCCCCTATAGTCCACTCATATCTTAGTGCATTTTCCTCCTTTGCAGTAAATAAAACACCTGAATTAGAAGCCACTATGGTATCACAATACTCAGCAATCTCCTCTGGTTTTTCAGCCCATCCAAATGGTTTTAGCGATTGTCTCATGGTGAAGTCTGCAGTAGGCTTTCCATAGTTAGGATCATAATTACTGCAATCCGGATTAGTTTCATCTGTACATGGACATTCATCTTTGCAAGAGTTTAGCACAAAAGCAAAGGAGGCTAGTACCACTATCAGTAGTTTATAGGAAAACTTCATTGGTTTATTTATTTTTTAAGTTCGTTTATCATCACTAGTAGAGCATCCATTTGCTTCTGCTGCTGTATGATGTAGAGGGTGAGCTCTTCTATCTTCTGCTGCTGTATGGCTTGCATTTCTCCTAGGTCTAGTCCATTGGCTAGTACTTCTTCTTCGCTAGGCACGTCTGGTAGGTGTTTGTTAGCTGCTATGTATGCTTCTACTTCTGCTAGGCTCTTTAGCTCATAGTCGGCATCAAACACAAAGTCACTCCACCATTTGGCATCTACATTCACTTTAGTAGCACGTAGTGTTCCGTGGAATTCTGTATCACCATTGGCTTCCATTCGCATGCCGCCTACATCAGAGTTAGCACTTGCAGCCCACGGGGCTAGCACGAATGCTCCATTCTCATTAGACCCATCATGCTTATCTGGTGTTGTCAGATTCGTGTTTTCTCCTTTACCATCCGTAAAAAACATACCTTGATCTCCTGCCTGTACTATTTGGTTATAGCCATTGACTTTGAGCCTAGGCACAAACTGTACTTGCTGGGTATAGAACTAGGCCAAACCTCCACTGACTACATTATACCCTAATGACCGTGCTCCTATAATAGCCGCTGGGTAGTTGTCTCCATTACTACCTCTCACATCTAATGCTGCTCTGGGTTTAGCTATATTGATACCACAACTACCGTCGGGCATTACTATAAATTTGGTGTCAAACTCATCTGGTCCAGAGGTGGTCCAAAAACCATTAGGCGACTGCTGCCTTACCCAGAACATAGGACTGTTATTTGCACTAGCTGTACCATAAAGCGGGGTTACAATATTGGTATTGCTCCCCGTAAGGTAACTCAATGGTGGTGTAAAGGTTGAGATCTCTGGATCAACACCTGGTAATCCAAATCCTATAACCTCATAATCGCCAAGGTTCTGAGCAACATTTCCATTGCACTTATTTAAAGTGACAATAAGACCATTTTCTGCGTTACCTACATCTGGACAATAATTAAGCTCTTGCCAGCCTCGAGGGGCTGTTATACCTACTCCAAGCCATCCACTGGATGTGAGTGACATTCGCGTTTGACTCTGTGTGGTAAAATCTATTCCCTCGCCAGCATCTGATACGCCTAGTTTTAAACTACTCCCTGAATTATTACCTGAAGTATTCCAGTCTTGAGCAAAAGCAGGGAATGAGAAGGCTATCATAGTAGCCAAAATTAGTGTTTTGATTGTGTTTTTCATATTTTAAAATTTAGATTACTTAGTATTCTCAGCAGAATACACCTCTATCATCTACACCGTAGTGCATTTATCTTTCGGCTCTAGCCGTTATGACATATTGCCTATTGAGTAGCGATTAATAGTGCAATTAAGAACTGTATCCTTTTTCGAATATAGAAAAATTTTTTTGAATAAAAAGTTTTGAATAAAAAGTTTTGAATAAAATACGCAATTTATTGATAATAAGAAAGTTGCAATTGTCATATTTGACTAGCGGGTGAGATCAGGACGTACACTCGCTCTCTATAAACCGTAACAAGCTCATAAAACCAATGACAAGTTTCTTAACAAAAACAGGTCTGAGGAAGGCCCCATTTTGAGGACTACAGTTCATTTATACATCTGCGTACCCTATGTGAAAAAAAGCACTCTAACGGATAACAAAGCAGAGCTCGACGTAATTCTTTACTACCAAGGACCAGCGAAACACGCAGCAAAAAAAGAGGACACTATTGAGACAATTTTCCCCTTTAGAAACAACAGTGTATAACCTACAGATTACGCTCCACGTAATCTATCAGTGAGTGTATTACTTTGATATGGATCTCTTGAGCTCTGTCTGCATAGTTACTCTTAGGAGCACGGATCTCTACATCGCATAAGCCCGCCATTTTACCGCCGTCTTTGCCAGTGAGTCCTATAATTTTCATTCCTTTTTCTTTGGCAGCAGCTATGGCATTTATAACGTTTTGGCTATTGCCGCTTGTACTTATACCTAACAGTACATCACCCTTACGACCTACACCTTCTACATAGCGAGAAAAGACATAGTCATATCCATAGTCATTGCCCACGCAAGCCATATGACTGGCATCTGCTATGGCAATAGCTCCTAAGGCAGGTCTATTCTCTCTATATCTCCCCGTAAGTTCCTCGGCAAAATGCATCGCATCACAGAGACTTCCTCCATTACCGCAACTAAGTACTTTCCCTTCGTTTTGAAAACTTTCTACAAGCAGTTTCCCTGCAGCTTCTATGTTTTCAAAATTTTTATCATCTGCTATGAAAGCAGCCAGCACGTCCTGTGCTTCGGTGAAGTGTTGTCTTATGCTCATAGGTTACTTTTTATCGTAAAATGCGGCCTTGCCTTTATCTAGAAATGCTACATACTTAGGAGCATTGTTTTCATATCCTGGAAAAGTAGATAAAACATTCATCTCTTTATCAATAACATAATAATAGGGCTGTCCATACGAGTTAAAATGATCCAGTTGAAGTTGTTGGTTTATCTCCCCTAAGGTTTTAATAACATCCCCATCGCTGTCTTTTCCCCATTCGATTTCAGGCAATTCTATTCTACTATCGCAATACAAACTAGCGATTACAAAATCATTTTTAAGCCTTTTCATCACTTCTGAGTCTGGCCATACGTTTTCTTCCATTTTTCGGCAATTTGCACAGCTTTTTCCTGTAAAATCTATAAAAATTGGCTTTCCTGATTTTTTAGATTCCACTATAGCCTCCTCCATAGTGTAATACCCTATCAAACCATAAGGAAGATGTAACTGATCTGAAAACCGTCTATCTGAAGTGCTTTCAGCAAGGGTAACCACACCACCAGACTGGACATTATAGTCCTGCGTGGTAAGTGGTGGTAAGAGACCCGCTAATGGCTTAAGTGGTGCTCCCCACATACCTGGAAGCATCCATAATCCAAAAGTAAATACAACTACTGCAAACAGAAACCTAAGCACAGGAATTCTCGGCATATCACTATCGTGAGGAAACTTAATTTTACCCAGTAAGTATAGTCCCATTAGCATAGCTAAGACTACCCAAATAGCGATAAACACATCTCTATCTAAAATCCCCCAATTATATACTAAGTCCGCTTGGGACAAGAATTTAAAAGCAAGTGCCAATTCTACAAATCCCAATACCACCTTTACAGAGTTTAACCAACCACCGGATTTAGGAAGGCTATTTAACCAGCTTGGGAAAATCGCAAAGAGCACAAACGGGAGTGCAAATGTGATAGCAAATCCAAGCATTGCTACTAACGGCTTAACAAACTCTCCTCCAGCTGCCAGTATAGATACAGAACCTACGATAGGTACAGTACAGCTGAATGAAACTAAAACTAGAGTAAATGCTATGAAAAAAATCCCAGCGTATCCGCCCTTGTCGCCTTTAGCATCCATTTTATTGACAAAACTAGATGGAAGCGTTAGTTCAAATAATCCAAAGAATGATAACGCAAAGAATACAAATATGGCAAAGAATATCATATTAGGCAGCCAATGTGTACTTAGCATATAGGTAAACGTTTCACCGAAAACCATTGCGAGTAGCAACCCTAAGACTACATATATACTAACAATAGATGCTCCGTAAAACAACGCTTTCCGTATACCCTTTTTTCTATCTGTTTCTTTTGTAAAAAAGGCAACAGTCATAGGAATCATAGGAAAAACGCAAGGAGTTACTAAAGCTATCAGACCACCACCTATTCCTAGAATAAACAATGCCCAAAGAGATAATTCTTTTATGTCTTTCTCCTCTTCGTCTGCCGCTACTTCTAAGGCTTCCCCATTCTCGTCTTCTGCTGCTTTTAGCACTTCAGTCTCCACCCCATTATAGACAGTGTCTATATCTTCTTCTCCAGTTGTAATAGTCTCTATCTCTTCAGAAGTCGCTTGCTTATCTGTAGCCTTGTCCGTAGTTCCGGCCTCTTCTGCTTCGATAGGCTTTACTGTTTTCTTAATTTTAAGACCAGCTAACGTAAACTTATGGTTGTATGAGAGACAGCCTCGATCATTGCATATTTGATAATCAACTTTCCCTTTAATTGAGGGTAAAGGACCAGTTACTTTAGCTTTTTGTCTAAACTCTACTTTTTTAGAAAACTCATGTACCTCGCAATCGAATATATCATCCATATAAATATGAACATTAATTGGCTTTGGTACTCCAATTATTTTAAGACCAACAACCTCCGAATAATCAAACTCTGTGAGCAAAGGCCCACAAGTTGGACTAAATTTAGGATCATAGTTATTTGAATAGATGTGATACTTCGGCTTCAGCGGAGCTGTGAATACTATTTCGACTTCATCCCCAATTTCAACCTCTGATTTGGAAAACTCTTGTGACCACGTGGCTGGCTCCACAGTTGCCTCCTGCCCAAATACTACCGCAGAGATCAATAACGTTAGTCCTAAGATTAAGTAATTCTTCATAAATTTAATAATATCACTTCAAATTAAACGCTTTCCGATACAATTCATTATAAGAGATGTAGATAAGTGTATAAAAGTTGCCTCTAGTCCGATGAACACCACATTACCTTTGAATGCTGTATCCATGAGAAACAAAAGAATATATCCTATAGTAGCTATCCTGCTAGTAGCAAGTGCTACCCTAGCACAGAAGCAAACCCCACAGGAGTACCTAGCTAAGTATAAAGAACTGGCTATCATAGAGATGCACCGAAGCGGTGTGCCTGCTAGTATCACACTAGCTCAAGGAGTACTAGAAAGCAATAGTGGTAACAGCCGCCTTGCTAAGTTTGCTAATAATCACTTTGGGATAAAGTGCAAAGGAAGCTGGACGGGAAAGGTAATCTATGCAAATGATGATGCTCCAGATGAATGCTTCAGAGCATACGAAAGTGTGCTGGCTTCTTACCAAGACCATTCCGAATTTCTCCGAGTGAACTGGAGATACCATGAACTGTTTGAACTAAAAAGCACTGACTACAAAGGCTGGTGCCACGGTCTCAGAAAAGCTGGATATGCGACTAACCCGCAGTATGGTAAAATACTAATAAGCCTGATAGACAGGTACGAACTCCATCAGTATGACGGAGCTAAGTTACCCGGTACAGAGCTACCTACTCTAGAAGTAGAAAAAACAGTGAACGGAGTGGTCGTAAAAACTGCAAAAGCAGGAGAAACAGTTGAAACTATTGCTTCTGATAACTATGTGAAAGACAAGCATATCAGAAGATGGAATGATCTACCTAAAGACGCTAAAATAGAACCTGGTGAGACAGTGTACCTCAAACCAAAGAGGAGACGAGGCTCTGAAGAAAAGCATATCGTCATAAAAGGAGAAGATATGCGAGACATCTCGCAGCAGTACGGGATTAAGTTAAAGCTACTCTATCGTAAAAATAGAATGGATAAAGGCACAGAACCTAAAGAAGGTGAGGTACTCTACATGCAAAAGAAACGAAGTAATGACGATGCTGTAGACCTCGCAAACGAAAAGCCAAAGTGGCAAGAAGAGGAACCAAAGGAATTTGTAAATCCCCATAGTATCCCAAAGAAAGTGATAGACACCACAGACTTCAGTAATCCCGGAGCTAAAAATAAAGTGAACGTGGTAGTACCTGACTATCATGCTGTCAATAAAGGAGACAACTTATATAGGATAGCCGAAAAGTACCATGTATTTGAGGAAGATCTTCTTCGCTGGAATAGTAACCTAAACCCTAGCACTATGAGTATAGGACAGAAAATATACCTAAGTGAAGAAGCAGCTAAAAAAAATAATGCTACCGTAAAGTCTTCCGAAAAGAAGCCTGAGATAAAGGCTCCTAGTATTGAAAAGGAAATAGAAAAAATAAAAGAAGATATAGCAGTAGACGGACCCGTGAAACACGTGGTGGTAAAAGGAGATACTTTGTATAATATCTGCAAGAGATATAACGTAACAGTAGACCAACTAAAGGAGTGGAATAAATTAGAAAATATCAACATCCAATTGGGTCAAAAATTACAAATATCTGAATGAGTCCATTAATCACACTATCCATACTCCTCGCTTACTTCGGTGTGCTGATAGTGCTATCATGGTATACCTCTAAAGATGCTGACGACCAGTCTTTTTATACTGGAAATAAAAAATCACCGTGGTTTTTAGTTGCCTTTGGAATGATAGGAGCCTCGCTCTCCGGAGTCACTTTTTTGAGCGTTCCAGGTGCAGTGGTAAACTCTCATTTCGGTTACTTCCAAGTAGTCCTAGGCTATATGGTAGGTTATGTGATCATAGCCCGCGTACTCCTGCCACTCTATTACAGACTTAATCTGACGAGCATCTATACGTATCTAGAAGGTAGGTATGGCACGAGTGCCTACAAGACAGGAGCCGCATACTTCTTACTCTCCCGTATTATAGGGGCTTCCTTCAGACTTTTTTTAATAGCAGGCGTATTACACCTTGCTATTTTTCAGCATCTGATAGCTGGAGTAGAGATCCCATACTGGGTTACAGTGGCTATTACCATCGCACTCATATTTGCGTATACTGCGAAGAGTGGTATCAAAACGGTAGTCTATACTGATGCTCTACAAACATTTTTTTTGCTGGTTTCTGTGGTTCTCACCATCATATTTATAGTACATAAACTGAACTGGACATGGGGAGAGACCTTCACTAATTTGGTCAACGATCCCAATACTCAGATTTTTCACTTTGAAGGAAAAGGCGGCAATGTATTCTGGAAACAGTTTCTCGGCGGTGCTTTTATAGCACTAGCTATGACCGGCCTAGATCAAGATATGATGCAGAAAAACCTAAGTATCAGCAATGTGAAAAGTGCACAGAAAAACATCTACGTACAGATGGCTATGTTTTTGGTAGTCAATATTGTTTTCTTAAGCTTAGGAGCACTTTTATATCAATACGCTGCAGCATTTAACATTACAGATTTTAGTAAACCCGATGAACTCTTTACGACTATAGCCCTGCGTCATTCTATACCGTGGGTAGGAGCCTTTTTTATTATAGGACTAGTAGCCGCAGCTTATAGCAGTGCAGATAGTGCTCTTACAGCACTTACTACGAGTTTCTGTGTAGACTTCTTAGGCTATGAGCGTAATGGTAAAGGAACAGATAAGAAAGTCAGACGTAAAGTGCACATCGCATTTTCGGTACTTATATTTTTCACCATATTACTCTTCAAAGAATGGAATAATGACTCTGTGGTAGTAGAACTCTTCAAGGTAGCAGGATTCACTTACGGACCACTTCTAGGCTTATTTGCCTTTGGCATATTGACCAGCCGCAAGGTAAATGACCTCTACATATTGCCCTTATCATTAATATCCATACTTTGTACGGCAGCCTACTCTTTTGGTCTGCCGTATGTAATAAAAGACTTCGAAGCAGGATTTGAGCTCATCATAATCAATGGACTGATTACCTTTGTTTTGTTGTCTATCGTAAGTATGCTCACCACTCAAGAAGACCAAAAAATAGAAATTGATACCACACTAAAAGAATAAGATATGACAGATAAATCAAACCAAAGAATACAGCAGGCATTTGAAAACAAAGACTGGCCGGAGATTAAAAGTTCAGACAGTTGGAACATCTTTAAAGTAATGTCCGAATTCGTAGAAGGGTATGATACCCTATCTAGAATAGGACCTTGCGTATCCGTTTTTGGCTCTGCCAGAACTAAGCCAGGCACTCATTATTATGAGACCGCTGTAGAAATAGGTCAAAAACTTGCTGCTGCAGGACTCGGTGTAATCACCGGTGGTGGCCCAGGCATTATGGAAGCTGGGAATAAAGGAGCCAGTAAAGAAAAAGGTGCTTCAGTAGGATTAAATATTGACCTCCCTTTTGAACAAAGTAGCAACCAATATATCGACCATGATAAAAACATAGACTTCAAATTTTTCTTTGTCAGAAAAGTAATGTTTATGAAATACGCTCAAGGTTTCATCGTATTGCCGGGTGGGTTCGGTACGTTAGATGAGCTTTTTGAAGCACTTACACTCGTACAAACTCAAAAAACAGCGAAGTTTCCTATCATACTAGTAGGTACACAGTTTTGGGGAGGAATGATAGACTGGATCAAGGACACTATGCTCTCAGAAGGCAATATCAGTGCAGATGATCTCCACTTATTCAAAGTAGTAGATACCGCTGATGAGGCAGTGAACGAGATATTTGACTTCTACAGTAAGTTTAGTATGAGTCTCAACTTTTAAAAAAAATAATCAAATGAAAAAAATAATAACTTTACTCTGCCTAGTGGCATGGTTTGCGTCTTGCACAGAAGAACCTGCTACACCAAATACTTCTAGTAACTCTTCGAGTACTAGTGGCGGTATTACTGGAATATGGAATTTTGTAGATCTCATTCAAGAAGATGGAAAAGTCACTTGGAATGGCGAAACAGTTAGTACATATAATACTACTTCTAGCAATCAAACAGGTACAACTGAATTTAAAAGTGATGGATCCTACATATCAAAAATCGGATATAACTATCAAACTACGCAAACCATAAACGGTGAAACATCTGTAGATAATGCTATTGTAACTCCTGTCACAACACTTGGAGAATACACTTTTAACAGTAATACAAATGCACTTAGCACTACCACTGACGGTTCTACTTTTGTAAGTACAGTGACAGAACTTACCCCTAACAAACTAGTAATAGTACTAGATGTAAAAAGTGAACAGGTAGCAAATGGAATCACTATAGTAGCTTCCAATAAAAGTACTACAACCTATACGAGATAACTTTTCAAAACTTAACTCGTATAAAAACACCCGTCTAACGGGTGTTTTTTTATTAAAAAATTTCTACAGATATACTTTTCATTCCCTAATCTATCTTTGAACACGATAAACTAGCTATTCGCCATATATAAACATGCAAAACCTACAAGACACTATCACTGCTCCAGCTACACCAGCAGGCGTATCCGCCTTAGCCATAGTACGCGTTTCAGGACCAGATGCTATAGCTATCGTAAATAAGTGTTTCACTAAAGACATCATCGCAACAGACGGGTACACCATACACTATGGTCATATAGTAGACGGAGATATACGCGTAGATGAGGTACTGGCTAGTGTATTTCGTAATCCGCAGAGCTATACGGGAGAAGACTCCGTGGAGATCTCAGGTCACGGGTCACCGTATATTACTAAGCGTATCATAGAGACGCTGCTCAAAAGCGGTGCTCGTATGGCGGAGCCTGGTGAATTTACTATGCGTGCATTTCTGAATGGCAAACTGGACTTAGCCCAAGCAGAAGCTGTAGCGGATATGATCAGTAGTAACAGTGAAGCCAGTCTACAAATGGCTATGAGCCAAATGCGAGGTGGCTTTAGTAAAGATATAGCAGTACTACGTCAAGAGTTGATAGACTTCGCAGCACTCATAGAGCTAGAAAATGATTTTGGAGAAGAAGATGTAGAGTTTGCAGATAGAGAAGGTCTCAAAGCTCTGACGCATAAGCTACTTACGCAAATAGAGAAACTACGAAGCTCCTTTGCCGCAGGCAATGTGCTCAAAAACGGAATAAATACCGTGATAGCAGGCAAACCTAACGCGGGAAAAAGTACTTTGCTAAATGCCTTACTCAATGAAGAGCGAGCGATCGTATCTGAGATAGCTGGGACCACACGTGACACTATAGAAGAAGTATTTACACTCAATGGTATACAGTTTAGGCTCATAGACACTGCAGGCCTCAGAGATAGCACAGACACCATAGAAAAGATAGGCGTAGGCAAGACCAAAGAAAGTATGAATAAGGCTGAGCTGCTCGTCTACATGTTTGATATCAGCATCACCTCACCTACTACTCTCATAGATGAACTCAACACTCTACCCCGCGTAAACCAGACCGTACTGGTAGCTAATAAAGCTGACGAAGCGGAATACAAGCTAGAAGAGTGGCCAGAGAATACTATCTTCATCTCTGCCAAAGAGAAAAATATAGAACCACTCATAGTAGAACTCACACGTGTGGCAAGTCACTACGAACTGGGCAATGAAACAGTGATAAACAATGCTCGCCATGCAGATGCACTAGCCAAAAGCTCGGAAGCACTCCAAAAAGTATTGGACGGCATAGATACAGAACTTACCAGTGACATGGTGGCTCTAGACATACGTAATGCTCTCTATCAACTCGGACTCATCACAGGTGAAGTGACTAACGATGAGGTACTAGATTCTATCTTTACGCGGTTTTGTATCGGAAAGTAAGCGAAATAGAAAAGCTTTGATTTTCGTGATTTTGCTTATTCATAACTGCCGCAGGCTGTGAAGAATCTTATTTCAAATTCAAATCTTCTTCTCCAAACCATATTGGATAATTTTTCTAGCACTTTCAGTAATCTGATATTCAATTTTGTACTTCTTATCAGCTTCACCCATTACTCTTCCGTAACCAAATTTATCCTCTTTAATGTTTGCTTTCAACAGTCCTACGGAAGCAAAATGCTCTTGAGTCTCATCCTTGTAATATGAAGAGTTATTAAGCATTTTAAGATCAGCCATATACACCCTTTGAACAATTGCGGCCAATCTGGTAAAATCTTCATACGTAAGTTGCTCCAAAACAGTTGCTTTGAATAAGTTCCCAATAACTTCTGACTTATTCAAGTCATCTAATTTATCTAGAATCATAATCAAAGTCTGACCTACTCTAACTGTTTCCTGACTACTAGTGTCAAGTTCTTCAATAAATTTAACTCTTTTTTCTTGAGGAATATTTCTAAGTTGAACTAAAAAGTCTAGTATTTTTTTTATGAAAAGTCTATCCCTTATTCCAATTACCCCTTTATATGACTTGTATAAGAACCCAAATATTGGGATATCTCTTAACAATCCCTCCTCAAGAAAGGAGTCCAGGACTAACTCTGAAAAACCCCCAGTTAACTCACTGATACTAGTTCCTTTAATTTCTGAGATTAATGACTGTTCAATTGACATATTCTTGCTCATTTTGAAAGGTTTAAAATTAACACAAATTATAGATCATCCAAATCACAATAAATCAGATTGACCTATATTTAAAGATTCAAATAGGAATCCTGATTCCTATACTCACTAAACTTCATTTTAATTACCAAAGCATAAAATTTCGATAGTTTCCTGCAACATACTCCTATCCCTTGAGGTTGCACAACCACATTTATATCCTCTTTATTTTCAGCACTTCCACTTATATAGCTTGCTTGCTTATTCAACACACCCGTAGAAGTTGCAGGCCAAGGAGAACTGCCACCCACAGTGTACTAGAAAAACAAATGACCGTAGCAAGGCTTTCTAAAGCTTTAATACGGACATGCTAAAAACAAGCCTGCCTGCCGCTGGCAGGGGCAAGGTTTACCGTGGCTTTTTTTATGATTTTTCTAGGCCAAACGAGGACGGTAGGAATGCCTTAGGTCTTGTTTCTTCCTACTCTTTGGCTTGGTGCTAGCGATTCCTATTGGGTCCCTGTCGGAGACCCAGAGAAGTTAAATGAAAAGGATGTAATCCTATAGGTTGTATTTAAGAGTTTAAAAATTCTTAATAATCTAATTTACATCTTTCTAAAAAGTCAATCCATTTAATTACAGATTTTTTAGAAATAGCTGTATTTTTATCGCCATCATAAATGTATAAAACCTTAGCAAAATCATAAAGTCTAAAAGACCCTATGCTAAAATCAACTTTCCCTGTTTCCATATATTTTAAACACTGTTTTAGTTGATTTATAGTTGTAGTAAGTTTATTTTTTCTTGATATCACAATACTACCTATATCTATTATTTGTTGATATTCTTTATTTTGAAATGAACAATAAACAAAATAAGAAGTATCGTTATTTGTTAGATTGATATTCATTACATTTTCACAAGTCAGAGTTCCAATTTTTTCCCTTAATAATTTACTTTTAGTAGTTTGACTATAAGTAACTACACTTTGAAATAATAGAAACAGTATTATAATATTTTTCATTGAACAAACTTAACTAATTTAATAAGTAATCACATTATCAATAATTGCATCAAACTCTCTGGGTACTCAGTAAATAGTAGTTCTGTTCATTAACAAAGAAACTGATTGGTTAAATTAGTATTTACAAAGCCAGAAAATTGCTTTATTTTGATTTTTTGCAACCAAAATACATTTATTTATAGTACCAACACTTTACACTTTTTGATTATCAATTCTCTAGGCAATTTACTTCATATTTTGTATTGGAAAGCAAACCAAGTATAAAATCTTTAATTTTCGTGATTTTGCTTATTCAGTACAGCCGCAGGCATTGAAGAATCTCATTTCCAATTCAAATATTTGATTTTCGTGATTTTGTTTATTCAGAGCTACCGCAGGATGTGAAGAATCTCATTTCAAATTCAAATCTTTGATTTTTGTGATTAACCACTCTCGGGTCTCCTAGAGAATCCCGACTCCAAAAGGGTATCAGAATCTATTAACTTTGTTAAATGGAACTTAGACACACTTCGTCTTATATACGTATTCATCAACAGCGTACGACGAAAAAGAAGAAAGCAAATGGGTAACGGATTAATTTTGTTCGCCACTATATTTCTATTGAATGGGTGCTGCAATCTTCCATTGGTTAGATGTGGACCCGTAATTATTGAATTAGATGTAACTCCCAATAAACAACCATTAGATTCAAATAAACAATTGTATTTGTCTGTAAAAGGAGCACAATACTATTCGCGAGATAATAACAATGCGGAATTGTTAGATTTAGAATGTAAGGTTTTAGTTAAAGACACAAACACCACTATACTCGTTTATGACGTATCGAATTACTTGATAGACGCTAACAATGTAAGACAACAAAAAGTCCCCACTTTTGAAAAAGAAATAGGAAGGAAAAGTCGTATTTCTGGAGAGTTTGGAGTAGTATTTAACTACTGCTGTGACTCATTCCCTGTACAAGTTCTTATGGATAGTATTTGTATAGTTAACAAATTGGATACTGCTTATTATAGTGCTCAAGTTACATTGTTTGAAAAAGGAGAATAATAAGTATTGTTGGTAGTGAGAGGCAAACTAGATGAGGCTACTCACGTATCCATATACCCATTTCAAGATAATTGCATATCTTCCGTTTTGAATGAGCGTTTTAAGAATAGTACTTTGGATCTGTGTTTTCATTTTTTGTGGTTTACCTACTATCAAAGCACAGGTTACTTTCACACATGCACCTAGCCATAAGTCATTCCTAGCTCAAGACAAGGAGATAGGAGGATGCCAGTATAGCCTAGAAGGTAAAGTCACAGACCTCAGCTATCGCCAATTATACGTCACTATATACAAGGATGGAGTTTTGTATAGAAGTTATGGTACTCAATTACGCCATTTAGGTTTGTATAAATACTTCACATTACCCATATTCCTCCCCACAGAAAAAGCATTTTATAAATTAAGGTATCAATTCACTGGCAGTAAGCAATATAACACTGAAGTAGATAGTATTTTGGTAGGAGACGTATATCTGGTGCAAGGCCAAAGTAATGCCGTAGCAGGAGATTATAGAAGGAATTCTGCAACTGCTTTTGACAGTTCATACATAAGTCCATATCTCAGAAGTTTTGGATCAAGCTATGCCAATGCATCTATTGCTCAACAAGATACTGAATGGTATCCAATGGAACCAAGCAAGACCTATACACGAGGTGCCGTTGGCCAATGGGCTGCTGTTATGGCCAAAACATTGCTAGACTCGTTTGATACGCCTATTTGCATTCTAAACGGAGCGGTGGGTGGTACTCGAGTTAATTACCACTTGCCCTATACACCAAATCACTTCAATACAAACACAAACTATGGACGGCTGCTAACCAGAGTGGAAAACGCTAAACTAAGGAATAACATTACCGGCATATTCTATTTTCAAGGAGAGTCCGACGGTTCACTGGCGGTGAAACATGATACTATGTTTAGGGAGATTGTAACTGCTTGGAAAAAAGATTTTCCGCGGTTTAAAAAGTTGTATGTAATTCAAGTTCGTTCAGGTTGCGGTGGTCCTAGCATGGCCTTAAGAGAGGTTCAACGTCAATTTGGGCTTAGCATTGATAAATGCCAAACAGTAAGTGCCAATGGCCTCAATGGTCATGACGGTTGCCATTATAATTTTACAGATGGATACGAATTATTAGGTTGGCAATTGGCCGCTTTGGTTGGTCGTGATTTTTATAATACCAATGAAAAAAATGTAGATCCACCTGATGTCAAGAGGGCTACCTATAGTAATGCAAATCATACTGAGATAAAAATAGATATGCAAAGACCCGAAGATACTTTGTACGCAGACGTTGGTTTTAAGAAACTTTTTGGAGTAAGCGGTGATGCTTCAGTCTATGTTAGTTTAGTACAAATCATAAACAACGAACTAATTTTAACACTCAACAAGTCTAGTTGTAATGAGCTGCGACTGTCGTATAACGGAGACCGCTACACACAACCTTGGGTAAAGAATCGCACAGGTATGGGATTACTCACCTTTGATGAACTCCCAATTGCCCCTCATAAACTGAAGGAGAGCTACCTACTGTGTAAGAATCAATGGGGAGAGGTGGGGGAAGATTCCATCAAGGGATATACGTATTTATGGACTAATCTTACAACCGCTGAGCAATCTACATCAGCCAAATACACCGTACATCTAGATACGACCACTGACCTAAGTCTTGTGATTAGCTATAGCAATACCCTTTGTAGAATTAGTGATACGTTAAGCATTCAAGTATTAGTAAATCTCTTGAAGATTCCTGACTTCAAATCCTCTTATACCATTTGTGAAGGGGATAGCTTATCTATCGCTCCTGTATTTACTCATTATTCTAGTTTTAAATGGAATGGACAGAATGAAAAGGTATTTAAAACAAATTCCTCTGCTTGGGTAAATTGGATTGGGACCAGTGTCACAGGCTGTATTTACATAGATAGTTTTCAAGTATTGAAGTCCGCCCTTAAGCTCCCTACTTTTGATACTATCGACTTGTGTACTAACCAAGATACCCTATTACAATTAGATAAATCCTTCTTTAATTACTACTGGGGTGGATTAGAAGGGACAGATACATTTAGACTTGCCGCAGGGAACATACAAGCCCTGGTAATAGATAGTTTTGGCTGTGTAGACTCTACACGGTTTATCTTAAACCCTTACCCAAAACCTTTTGATCCCCTTTGGGAATACCGTCTGTGTAAAGGAGTAGAGTTACAAATAATCAAACCAGAAGAAGTTGTTGTCTGGTCAACCCCAAATTATTCGCTCCCAGATAGTTTCATTCTAAGACAAGAATACTTACAAGAGATACGATGGACAGACACATTTGGTTGTAATCAAATGGATAGTTTAAAACGTATAGATAATCCATTACCCTATTTTAAATCCCCCAGTGACACTGGTTTTTGTAGCAATGAGTCATTTTATTTAGATTTTAAGGATAGCACCAATGACTACCTATGGCAGGATACCGTTCTAGATCAATCAAGTCGTACCTTTATCACGTCAGGTTATTACAAAGTAGTGGTGGTAAGCTCTGAAGGGTGTCTCGATTCTGCCGAGTTCAGCCTTACAGAATGGGAGGTGCCCAATCTTGATAATTTTACAGATACGGTATTGTGCACAGACAGTATCTGGAATGTGAAACTGAAGGCTTCTTGGACGTATTGGGTCAATACTGAGTTAACCTCTGGTCAGGTCAAATTAAAAGCAGACAACCAGTACACTATTCGGGTGGAGAATAATCAATCCTGTACCAATACGATAGCAATAAACATAGGAGTCAAAGATTGTTTCGTTGGAATCCAAAAAACAAAATTGAGGAACATCATAGTTTTTCCTAACCCTGTAAAGAATCAACTAAATATTCAAACGGGACTAAAGTACAGTCAGTACCAAATAGTAGACCTCAATGGGAAACTGATACAATCCGGACACATTAAACCTCAACTTGACGTATCCTTGTTAAGACCAGGATTGTACTACCTAATAGTTAGCTCCCCGGATATGCAAGGCAAAGTTGTCTTTATGAAACAATAGACTATTAGTATCATCCTTAATTATACGCTAACCTGAGTTCAACTATTCAAGAAATAATTTTACGCGTATTTATTAGGACTTTATCAAGTATATCCCGTTAACAAGTACTCAATTAAGATATGAGGGTAATCCTGGTTTCGTTAGCTTAGTCTACCCATTAAAAAGATAAAACAAAGTTAGAATCCTTACTATCTGAATATTCCAACAAATCAAACAGTATCCTTCATCTAAGCAGACACAGGATTTACAGTGGGAAAGGTTAAAACAAACGAGCTACCTTCACCTTCTACACTACTTACGGTCAGACTAGCACCTATGAGTTTAGCATATTCTTTTGACAGAAGCAGCCCCATTCCTGTACTTTTTTCACCATCTGTTCCTGGACGACGAAAACCTAAATTCATATCAAAAATCGTTGAAACTTTCTCTTTGGGAATGCCGATTCCAGAATCAATTACACTGATTTTTATTTCTTGATTTAGCTGCTCCGCTTTTACACTAATCCTCCCTTCTTTCGGAGTAAACTTAATAGCATTATTTATTAGATTTTGAACTATCCGCGAAAAGAGCATAACGTCCGTATCTATGCTTAGTGTTTCATCTGACAATTTAATTTCTAGATCAAGCTTTTTATTCTCTATCTGAGCCTCTAATAAATTAACTATTTCTTTTAATGTGGGATATAAAACTACTCTTCTGGTATCTATATTAACCATTCCTACCTGAGTTTTACCCCAATTCAGAATATTGTCTAGCAGTTCAGATACTCTTTCTGAAGAGGCAAACAAGAGTCCTAACATTTCTTTCTTTTCTGTATCGTTTATGATATCCCAATTTGCATTAACCAGCTCTAACAAACCGATAATACCATTAAAAGGACTCTTTAAATCATGGCCTAGCACAGAAAACAACTTGTCCTTGGATAGATTTAGTGCTTTCAATTCCGCTTGTTGCTCCGATAATAAATTATTAGCAATTTCTAGCTCCTTGTTAAGCATTTGTAAATTGGTATGACTTTCTGAAACTTGCTCATGAAGTCTCTTTCTTTTCTTCGAATTAATAAGCAAAGCATACAGTAAAATTAAAAGGATAACAATAATTACTACAGATAGTGTCATACGTCTGTTAATGGCCTCATTTTCTTTAATTAACCCTAGATTATTCAGTTTTTCTTGACTAACATACTTGTCAAATTCAAGTATGGCCATTTCTTTATTCGCTTCGGACGCTGATAAAGCATCTGAAACGGAATGATATTCCTTATAGTGTTCAAGTGATAATAGAAAATTACCATTTAAACTATCAAGAAAACAAAGAGCTTTTAAGGCATTTTTTTTGTATAGTAGTATTCCAAATTTACTTGCCAAGGAATAACCAGAATCTAAATAAAACTGAGCCTTTGTAAGATTTCTAACCTCAAGATTATATATCCCTAAATTCACCAGAACCGCTGTTTTGGAAATTGGTAATTTGTCAATTAAAGGACTATTTAATGCATCTTCATAGTATTTTCTTGCCGAATCCAGTTGTATTTTGTCAGAAAACACATTCCCTAGATTAATATTCGTGTTTAACTTAATAGCGTTGTACCTATTTGGTCCCGCAGATTTCTCAGCTTTTAAGAAAAAGTGAATTGCTGAATCATGTCCTTTATTTTGGCGAGAATAGAGCTCCCCTATATTCGTATAAATACTTGACCGTAGATCATAAGCACCTAATTGATTTTCGAATTCAATGGCTTTATTATAGTAACACAATGCAGAGTCAAAATTATTCAGTTTTGTATAGAGTATTCCAAAACTGTTGTATACGTGGACCTTGAGCCTTAAATCTTCGACAGTTTCTAACTCATTTCTAACTTTCAGTAAATTGCGTGACGCCTCTATATAGTTATCTTGACCAAGATAAAGTACACCTAAATCAAATATCCCTTTTCTGTACATTTCAGGAATATTATTTTCCTCTGAGTATTCTATGGTTTTACTCAAGTACTTCTTAGCACTATCCACTTCTAGTTTTCGGGTATACACCAATGCTATATTACCTAAAGCGTTTGCCTTTCTAGCGGGAAAATTATCTCCGTTTGAATATTTAAGTGCTAGCTTGTACTCGACTAGAGCCTTATCCATTTCTCCTTCTAACCAGAGAAGAGAGCCCTTTAAATTATGAGAACTGTACAGGCCATATTCATAGTCTATTTTTTTAGAGCGATAGAGAATGGTATCTAAATAATCGCTTGCACTGTCTCTGTCTGGATACAGATATAAAATCTTTTGACATATATCAATGCGTCCATTTATGTACGCCGTATCGCTTTGGTAAGACTTAGAATCTTGAGATCGGCCAAGGCAAAATGATTGAATCAATAAGATAGCCGTAAGTAAACCCAAGTAACTTTTTAACATTTGGACAAATTTACATTTTAAACGAGGTTTAACCAATTGAGCTAAAAAAATAAAAGAGTATTCCTTGCTATTTCATTGCATAGACTTTTACAAAAGTTTATATGATAAGTTTCACAATGAATACTGCGTGTATACTTATCTATCTCAAACATTTAAAAGCACTAAATTTTAAAACACCTATCTTACTCTTTTTTCGGTTTCATCTGAATCATTAGCGTCCTATTCTCAAGAAGAAAATCGGTTAATTCAAATCTTTGATTTTCGCGATTTTGCTTATTCAGAGTAGTCCAATAATTTCTTTTAACACTAAAAGCCGCAGTCTCAAGAAATACTCTTAAAACCACGGCTTTTAAATTATGAAGACTCTACGTCTATTCTAAGAATTATCTATTATTAATGCGTTTGACTTTTCCCTATCACAGTAGTGATAGCAGCCTTTATTTTATCTGTAGCTTCACTTACCGCTTTCTCTATACTATCTGCCTGACTAGTTACGGCTATAGGTTGTTTCCCTTTTAGTCTTGCTTCTAACACACACGTCTTATCATTCACTCCTTCTTTCTTTCCGTTTTCATCTTTTAGATGCACCTCTATTCTAGTGATGTGATCCTCGAATCTTTCCAATGCATCAGATATCTGAGTAGAGAAGTACTCTTGATGTCTTTCTTCCACGTCTATACTTTTGTCTGTGTTGATTTGTATGGTCATATGTTTTTATTTTGTTATTAGCCAAATTTAATCTTTTGATTCTATAACTCAAGACAGATTCGATATTAATCGGCGTGTATCGACTAATAACTTATAAGTACACAGAAATTAAAAAGTAATAGCGTATCCTTTAACCTCTATTTAACAGTGGAATAGTATCTCATGAGTACTTCGAAGTGTATGTAAAAAAAAATGTGTGACAAAAGCTTAAAAAATGAGTGAATAAAATCAAAATCAACTCAAGGACCAAAATAATCCAGTACCAAAGAAGCTTTTGTTTTGTTTTGAACGTTCTTTGGTAGTCGCTTAATCACACGCTAAAAAAACATGAATACTACCATTATTATTTTACTAATTTCAATTCTTCTAGCAGTCATTTTTTTACTCTATCAAAATAACAAGAAGAATACTGACTCACTTACCGATACTATGAGAGACTTATTACGGTATGAACTTAAAGAAAATCGAACAGAATTATCTGCGGCTTTGAAAGAGAACCGGGAAGAACTGGCTTTTGGATTAGACAACCTGACCCACAGGCTCGAAGAAAAACTAACACAAATAAGTGCTGGTGTGAATAAAAATGCCAAAGAAAGTCGCGAAGAGCTAGCACGGTCGCTGCTCAGTTTTGGTGATGTATTCAGTAAAAATGTGAAAGAATTTAGCGATTTACAAGAGCAGAAATTTGATGTGATGTCTAAGAAGCAAGATGACCTCATAAAAGCTACAGAAAAGAAACTGGAGAAGATGCGTGAGACCGTAGACGAAAAATTACACAAAACATTAGAAGAGCGCTTGGGTCAATCGTTTAAGATAGTCAGCGAGCGATTAGAAGCAGTACAAAAAGGACTGGGCGAGATGCAAACATTAGCAACTGGAGTAGGTGATCTAAAAAAAGTATTGAGCAACGTGAAAACTAGGGGAATACTCGGTGAAGTACAACTCGGCAATATACTAGAGCAGATAATGGCTCCAGAGCAGTATGAGACTAATATGAAGACCAAGGAGGGTTCAAATGATCACGTAGAATTTGCAATCAAGCTACCGGGCAAAGACGACTCGGGTAAATGTGTCTATCTACCCGTAGATGCCAAGTTCCCACAGGAGGACTATGTACGCCTGCAGACCGCCTATGACAATGGAGACACTGCGGGTATAGAGACTGCTAACAAGGCGTTTGTGAATAGTATAAAGAAGTTTGCCAGGGATATAAGTGATAAATATATAGACCCACCCAATACCACAGATTTTGGGATTATGTTTTTACCTATAGAAGGGCTATTTGCAGAAGTGGTCCGCCAGCCAGAGTTGCTTGCCTTATTGCAGCGAGATTTTAAAATAATAGTAACTGGTCCTACTACACTAGCTGCTATGCTCAATAGCCTACAGATGGGTTTCAAAACCTTAGCTATACAAAAACGAAGTAGCGAAGTTTGGCAGATTTTAGGGGCGGTAAAAACGGAGTTTGGTAAATTTGGTGGAGTACTAGAAAAGGCTCAAAGGAAGCTGAATGAGGCCAATAAAGAACTAGACTCTTTAGTAGGTACACGCACCAAAATGATGCTCTCAAAGCTTAAAAAAGTAGAAACACTGCCAGCAGCCGATATCGAAAAACTATTGCCAACGGAAGACGATACAGCAGAAAATGCTTTTTTGGAGAACTAAGCCAAAATATCTATCCTACAACTCTCTTAAAATCTGACCCAGCAGGATTTTCAAATATCTCAAGATAAAAGTAAGGTGCTACAGATAGTACGTGATCAAATATATCAGAAATTATACTTTCATAAGCTTTCCAGCTTTTGTCTTTACTAAAAGCATAAATCTCCAATGGCAAACCCTTTTCTGAAGGAGGCAGTTGGCGTACCATAATCATCATCTCTTTATTGATGTGGGGATTAGCTATCAGATACTGCTCTATATAGGCTTTAAACACGCCTATATTGGTCATGTTTCTTCCGTTTACCAGAGTAGATGTGTCTACTTTTTTTGCCGTGTTATACGCTTTAATCTCTTCTTTTCGTTGGATTACATAGTCAGAGACTAATTCAATCTTCTGAAAGCGTTCCAGCATTTCAGTATCACAGAATCCTATCGAACCTATTTTTATAGAAACAGCTCTTTTGATACGTCTCCCGTTCGAATTACTCATACCACGCCAGTTGGTAAATGAGTCAGATATAAAAACATACGTAGGAATAGTTGTGATGGTAAGATCAAAATTTTGGACCTTGATAGTAGTCAAATTTATTTCCAACACATCACCATCAGCTCCATAATTAGCCACTGTAACCCAGTCTCCTACTTGTATCATATTATTAGCAGAGAGCTGGATGCTGGCTACGAAACCCAAGATGCTGTCCTTAAAGACCAACAGAAGAATAGCCGCAATAGCTCCAAGACCACTTAATAAAAAAATAGGGCTTTTACCGATCACCGTAGAGATAATCAAAATAGCACCTACAGAGAAAACTAATATTTTAGCTAACTGAGTAAGGCTGCCAATGGGCTTATCCCTATATTGTTCTTTTTGAGATAATATTTCATTTATAGAACTGAAAAATGAGACAAAAATCCATACAGTAACTAAAACAACAATAACACCTGTTGTCCCAAAAATAAAGGGAAGAAAGAGTGAAGAGTTTTTCAATACAATAGGAAGAGATTGATCCAGAATGATAGCAGGTATGAGTGTAGCAAAAGAGTTTATTATCCGCTCATTAAAAATAATATCATCCCATAACGTTTCGGTCTTTGCAGTAAGTTTAGGTATGAAATGATGAAGTATTTTTTTGGAGACACCCCAAACAATAAAAACTGCTAGGATCGTCATTAGCACTAAAATTAGTGTTGAGACGGTATCATTGGTTCCAAGATTGGCTGTGAGCCACTCTCTTAAATTAACATTCATTTATGTATCGTTTTATTAAAGAATTACAAACCTACTCTAAAGAGATAGCTTAGGTCTAATTATGTCCATCTATCTGACTAGATACTTGACTAGAGTAAGTCCACGCTATATTTTGCCACTATATATCGCTAAGCCTACATTTCTTCCTTAGCCCACAGTGCAAGGCGTATGTATTTCGCTACTGCGATATTTAGGATGCACAGAAAACTGTTTTTATTATATTTTAACTGTTAACATCGTCTCTCTGAGGAAAGTGCTTTTTAATATTTAAAAGAAGAAATAGCCTACTACTTTATCCTCTTAATATCTAAATCATCAAAGTCGAAACTAAAGTCGATGTTGGGCGATATACCTTCCAGCGAAAAACCGGTTGGTTTTAATTTTTCATTCATCTCAAACTTCACAAATGCGTCTGCATTCATATCTTGATAATCCCATTTTACGAGATAAGTGAAGTCACCGTAATAAAACAATTGACCTGTAAGTTTAGGAGAGCGTTTGCAAGTAAGAACGAGCTTATCGTCTATTTCTTTTATAGTAAAATCTCCGAACCAAGAGTCACGGTATGTACCCGTAATTACATCACTGTATGGACCCGCCTTATTCGCTTCTATTCTACTCCAAGTAGCTTGTAGAACTGAATCTGCAAAAGCTGTATTATTTTTATAATAGGTAGCATATCTGCTTATCCAGTCGGTACTTTCCACTCCTACAAAAGCATCTACAAGTGTATTGGTAAGTGCACTGAACACCATCGCTCCATCATCACTCGTATTCGTGAGTATTACTATACCTACATTTTGATCAGTGATGAGTGTAGTTTTAGATAGCATACCAGGCATACCACCACTGTGACTCGCGACCATATTACCCTTTACATCGCCTAAAAACCATCCTAATCCGTATCCACCAAAGTGCGAATTGTATCTCGGGTTACTACTAGCCGAAGTCACTGTTTGTAATCTCCATAAATGATCTTTCTGGGTAGCTGCGTCAAATACTTTAACATCTCCTAGAGTTCCGTTATTGAGATTTAGCATCATCCAATTGCAGAGGTCATTCACATTGGCATATATGCCTGCTGCCGCACCATTAGCCTGCGGAGCATAATCAGACAGCACTGTTATCTGATCTCCTACTGCAGTATGCGGTTTTGCTAGTTCTAAACTTCCTATACGACTGATAGAAGACACACTACTTTCCATCCCTACAGGCTCCATTATTTTCTTTGCAATAAAGTCTTCCCACGACATCCCAGAAACCCGCGAGATTACTTCTCCTGCTATAAAAAACAAGATATTATTATACTGCATCTCTGTTCTGAAACCAGACTCGGGAGTTACATCAGCAAATGCAGTTATCATATCGCCTATTTTAAAATCACTACCATCTGGAAACCACATCAAATCACCTTGTCCTAGACCCATTCCGCTGCGGTGAGAAAGCAAATCTTCTATAGTAAAGTTATCTGTGACATAGCTGTTATACATAGTAAATTCTGGGATAATCGATTTCACTTTGGTATCCCACTTAAGTTTACCTTCCTCTATGAGTATGGCCATAGCTGTAGCGGTGAATGCCTTACTATTACTTGCTATCGCAAAGTTCGTGTTTTCAGTAACTGGCATTTTCGTTTCTGCATTAGCATACCCATACCCCTTACTGTGTATGATTTTACCGTCCTGCACCACTCCTATGGCGAGACCCGCTACATTAAAGTCAGACATAGCCACGGCGACCAATGAGTCTATTTGGATAGTGGTAACCTGTGCCAGAGCAGATGAGGCAGCAAAAAGAATACTAAACAGTATGCTTGTTATTTTATGTTTAAAAGACAAAATCATCCTTCAAAAGAACACTATTTTATTATTAAGAGCTGCATAGGACTGGTGAATGGAAGACATAATCAAGTAAATCTCTGAGTTCTTCCACTACGATTGTTTGCTAAAAAACTTTAATGCCAAGTTGAGTCACACCCCATACTATAATAGAAGAAATAGTGATGCCGATAACATTGGCCCAGAATGCTTTTTGAGTGTCCATTTTGAAAAGATAAGTAGCAATAGATCCCGCATACACACCCGTACCAGGCAGCGGCACCATCACAAATAAAGCAAGCCCCAAATACCCATACTTTTTTAGTTGAGCTCCAGATCCTTTTTTTGCACGCTTAGCTACCCACAACGCACTACGCTTGTACCAGTTCCATCTAAGAAGCCAAGTATTAAACCTATCTAAGAATAGCATCATGATAGGAAAAACCATGATATTAGCAGCTAAAGCAAAGATGAAAACCAAATAGGGATTCAACTCTTTTAATAAGCCATATGGTATTCCCACCTTAGCCTCGCCAAATGGCGAAATACTCCAAAGAATTGTTATGATGTACTCTTTTATCAAGGCGTCAAATCTAAGAGCTAACAAGGTATAAGTAAGAGTAGTTTTAGATAAGTGTGGCTTTTATTCTGTTGATGGACAATTAATTAAAATTTACTCCTTATGAATTAAAAAAATATCACCTTTGTTTATTGTCACCTAATCCCGAAATACTAAAACAAATCGTTACCGTAAAAATGCCTTTTGGTAAGTTTAGCGGCAGACTACTGTGTGACTTACCTATAGAGTATCTTGAATGGTTCAAACGAAAAGGAGGCTTCCCAAAAGGGAAACTAGGCATACAGCTAGATACTGTCTATGAGATAAAACTAAATGGATTAGAAGATATTATCCGAGAATTAAAGAAAAGATTTAGACCATGAATGACGAAGAGGATAACTACCCACAGCATAAAATAGACTTAGAAAAACGCCTAGCAGACAAAGGCAAAGAGCTTTTTACAATAGTCCATACCTTACAAGAGGACCTGCCTGACTCTGAAATGCTCAAACAACAAAAAGCCTTCATGATGGAAGACGTACTTATTCTCCGTACTAAAATAGCAGGTGCTAGCGGCAATACCCTCTACTCCATCAAGATGGAAAATGCCACTCTCATACGCAAAGCTGCTATGAGCCTCTATATCAGCAAACATAGCTTTGCTTTGGAAGAATATACCGGTATGCACTACTTTGATATGCTGCGAGATGTCATAGATGAGTTCAGAGAGATCTTCATCGACTGGGTAGATAGTTTTGACAAATGGGAGTACATAAAAGACGACTGGAATTTATTTAACCCTCCAGGAGTGCACGCCAGAGACAAAGATCCAGATGAAGACATCCCTTTTATCAATCCACTAAATCCTGACGGTGACGAAGGCTAGTTTCAATACGCACATATTTAATACAGCTATATAGGGTCTACTGAAAAAGTTACAATTTTCATATAAACTATTGATAAGTAATGTTTTATGTCAATATTGTTTATGTTTTTATGTGCTATTAGTGCGGGGATATTGTATCTTTATACCCTTAAAGCTTGCACAATGATAGATTATACTCCAAAGAATCA
>Ga0222644_1000174_pt1 | contig 29658 bp, 25 predicted proteins | sample AntAcemetagen291_FD_179800 | JGI IMG/M metagenome (GOLD analysis project Ga0222644, IMG submission 179800) | Saline water microbial communities from Ace Lake, Antarctica - #291 | ecosystem: Environmental > Aquatic > Non-marine Saline and Alkaline > Saline | place: Antarctica: Ace Lake...
TACCCATACCAAATGGGTAATAATCTGAGACGGATACTACCTGTGCATTGTAGTACATCACATCTCCCGCACCGCAAGATTGGATTCTACGATCAGTAATCACTGCTAAGACGTTCCCTAAATGGTTGCTGAGCTTCCTCCTACACGTGGTTACGGCGGACACGGCGTAGCGTTGTTGTTCCCTATCAGTCACGCCGCATCCTTCGGTTATCATATTACTTACCATTAGTCACTTTACCTATACCCAAATCCTAAATATACACAATTCGTCTTATCCAAATATAACAAAAAAATCCCAGCTACTTTTGTAACTGAGATTTAGATTTTTTTTGTCACCCTGAGTATTCGTCTTTTCACGAATGTATCAAAGGATGACTATCAAGGTGCTCCCACTCTGTGCATAGCACATCTGAAACCGAGTGTAGATAAAGCTTGCTGCTCATCTAAGAATCTACGAGTACCTGGAGATGCCCAGTATATACGGTCATTCCAAGAACCACCTTTGTACACACGTGCTTGGTTATCTATAAGTGTACTCACTCCATATTCATAACCTTGCTCTCCATCCATATATGTTTCCTCATCTAGGTAACCTATGTTATCTGCTCTTTTGTAGTTTCTACGTCCTACGTTTTCTTCTTCTGTTACTGGTACATAGATTACTCTACCTAAGCTATCTTTCAAATCTACTATACCGTCTTGATCTAGACTTATTTTGTCAAACACGTTACCACGGAATGAATTGAAGTCACTCACATCTTCATACGATAATGGACGATAAACATCCATAACCCATTCTGCTACGTTACCTGACATATTATACAGACCATTATCATTAGGCCAGTATGAAGCTACAGGTGCAGTGATAATAGCGCCATCATTTAGACGATTAGCTATACCACCTTGGTCACCTTTACCTCTTTTGATATTCCCATATATAAGACCTCTATCTTTTTCTTTACCTCCAGAGTATCTTACGGTAAGACCTTCCCAAGAATACACTTTCTTTTGATTTACATTTTCATACGTAGAAGCTCCTATATTAGCTTGAGCCGCATATTCCCACTCTGCTTCGGTAGGCAATCTATAATCCGGAAGCATAATACCATCTTCCATGCGCACTTGACGTGTACCACCTTTCTTTATTCTGTAATCCTTCATCTGATTATTACCCAGCATCAGTCCATCGCTTTGTCCTACGTAATATGCATCAGTATTGAAATTAGCATCATTCATCTGATCTGGTTCAGGCTCTAATATACCCTCTCTTATCAGAATCATTTCATTTACTCTATCGCTTCTCCACGCTGCGTATGCAGTAGCTTGCTGCCAGTTTACTCCTACTACAGGATAATCCTGATATGCAGGGTGACGGTAGTATAGATCTACATATGGTTCATTATACGCTAGCCTATTTCTCCATACGTTAGTGTCTGGAAGAGCATTTTTACCTACTTCAGGGTAATCTATATATACACGCTGAAGCCAAAACACATACTCACGGTAATGATTATTAGTCACCTCTGTCTCGTCCATATAAAATGAAGGTACGGTGACTTTACGCTCTATATTATTATGCTCATAAGTCACATCTTGCTCAGATGAACCCATTGTGAAAGCACCACCATGCACAAGTACTAAACCTGGACCAGTTTCCTGACCAGCATATTCGTGCTTTTCAAAACCTCCCCACTTGGAATCATTATAATTCCAACCAGTACTAGAAGACTTTTCTTTTTTACAAGCCACTGAAGACATTACTATCAGTGCTAATAAGCTTATTGTGAATTTATTTAACTTCATAAAATTTGAAACCTTTATTTATAACTATGCGTAATCTCTAATTATTGTGCAATTATACATTTTTTTGATTCAGATTAAAAATCTGGACAACTGATTTTGCGGTACTTTCTGCTCGGCTTACGAGCACACCACTCTATACCAGCAGATATCTCGTGTGAGCCGGGAGCCGCTGAGCGGGCACCACTTACGGTGAGATCAAAACTATATCCAAACTTAAACTTATCCTTGCGGAAACCTACTAATGCCATAAGTGCATCTGAATTACCGTACTCACCAAAAGTCTGTCTAAACCATAAACCAGTAACCAAAGGTCCTTTGTTATAGTAGAAACCTACATTCATTTGGGTAAACCTATTTTGCAACATGAACAATACATTAGGAGATATCGTAGATTCAGGATTTTTACGTCCATCAAGCGGTATCACTAATCCACCATGTACTGTATACCTTCTTGGGATTATTCCATCGGGATTACCAAAGAATGACTGAACTGGTTCTATCAAATTATGTACAGCTATACCTGCGTAGAAATTCTCCGTATATCCGACGACGCCAGTCGCAAAATTTGCATAGCCTTTAGTATCCTCTACAAATGGCTCCTGTGTAGGGTTTACAAAACCTGCACTAGGATCTATCTGATCTTCGAATCTGAGTCGCTGCCAGTCGATACTCCTTTGACCGTACTGACCTTCTATGCCAAAACGCATTGTAAACTTTCTCGTCACTGGTAACTGGAATGAATATCCTGCAGATACAGAAGTAGATCTAAGCAGACCTTCACCTGCTCTGTCATCTAGTAACATCAGTGAGATGCCGCCACCTATCTTATCAAAGTGTTGGTCATAGCTAGCACTTGAGGTAATAAATGTACCCGGCAGTGATGGCCATTGATTTCTATAATTTAGCACTACTCTACCGCCTCCATTGCACGTACCAGTCCCTGCCATTGCAGGATTGGTATATATAGGAGCAGCGTAAAATTGTGTGAATTCTGGATCTTGAGCGTGTACACTTGTAAAAGCCAACAGGCCAAGTGTTAATATAATAGCAGCTTGTAATTTTTTCATTCTACTTAAGTCTTAATGGACAAAGATATAACATTTATAAAAATACGTTCAGAAAATATAATTATTGTGTCAGATTTATCTTTTATTAATTCACACACAATAATTAAAGCCTTAATATTGTTAGACAAACAACAGATTAAGAATTAGATTATTTCACCGAATGAAGATTAACTTGTCGAAAAACCTCATACCACTGCTCTTGGTAGTCTTATCTATAACTTCTGTACAAGCACAGGATAAAACGGTCTCACTCGAGTGGGACATAAATGAGAATGCAAAAGTTAATCCCGAAAACTCACTACACGAAGTTCTAAATGTAGCTATGTGCAAGGGATGCGGAGCTAGTATCACCGAGGATAATCTGTATAAGATTCCATATTACTCGCATAAAATGGCAGCAGACTTTATAGCCATAGACCAAATACGTCTGAAAGATATAAAGACACAGTCTTCTCTATCCCAGAAGCTACATCCATATATCTCCAATAATTTTGACATAAAAACTACAGAAACTACAGAAAGAGGTAAACGATACATCCACATAAAAGTAACACCCATTCGTAAAAATGGAAATACACTAGAGCTTCTCACAAACTTCACGCTTGATATAACTACAAAAAGATACATAAACGCTGCGGCTAATCTCAAAAAGAAGAAAGATCAGACCTATAACTCCGTGCTGGAAAGTGGCAACTTCTATAAACTCAGTATAGTCAGTGATGGAGTATATAAGATAGATAAATCATTTTTAGCAGCTAGCGGTGCAGACCTCAATAACCTAAGGATGTCTAAGTTTAAACTCTACGGCAATGGAGGACACATGCTACCTGAGCCTATCGCTAGTGAACGCTATGACGATCTCCAAGAAAACGCCATATATGCTATGGATAATAACGGTAATGATCTGATGGATGATGGCGATTACTTCCTATGGTATGGCACAGGACCTACTAAGTATACGTACATAAAGCCTACTCAATCTTATGATGCTGTGGGTCATGATTTTGATATAGCCGCATACTACTTTATCACTTGGGACTCTCCTACCAATGGCAAAAGAATGTCATCTACTCCTGCCAATCAGGGATTGAATACTGATGCTATAATAAGTACCTACGAGCATATTATTTATCACGAGAGTAATGAAGAAAATCATATCCAATCTGGCAGAAAGTGGTGGGGCGATAAGATGCAAATCACTACTTTTAAGAACTTTAACTATACTATATCTAATGTAGTCACTACTGAGCAGGTAGGTGTGAGAGCTATCGTCACAGCAAGGACTCTTACAAGCTTTCCTGCAGGAATGACACTCCGGTTAGGAGATTCACTTATCAGCAATGTAAATTTCACAACCGTGAAGGGGAGCTATGACGGCAGACATGCTTCTTCCCCTACAGTAATGACTAAAAGTGTAGGAGTACAGAACGGAAATTTAACATTAAGGTATGACTTTAATAAAACGCTAAATGAAGCTGCTGCATGGATAGACTACCACGTGCTTACCGTACCTCGCAAGCTTATAGATAATGGAGAGCAGCAGATTGTACGAACCAATAGAAATACAGAGACTGGCAATCTGCAGTACAATATAGAACAACTAAATACTCAGAGTTTTATCTGGAATATCACGGACCCTGTAAACAGTATAAGGCAAATGACGTATGACAATGGTACTTTTAAATCATACAAGGTAGCTAATGTAGGAGCAGATACTAAGCCTAACTTTATACTAGGCTCGGCCACCAATGCCAAGATACCTGGTTTCATAGGGAAAATTAAAAATCAGAATCTACATGCTATCAAGAATATAGATTATCTCATGGTCACCAGCCCAGAACTGGAGGAACAAACCAATAGGCTTGCAGATTTCCATAGGGGCAATGGACTCGTAGTAGAAGTAGTAATCACCCCTGAAATATATAATGAGTTTTCGAGTGGAGCACAAGACGTAACCGCCATACGAGATTTAGCCAAGTTAATATATGACCGTGGCCAGCTATCTGGTGCTAACGATACCTTTAAATACATCCTGTTATTTGGTGATGCTAGCTATGATTATAAGAATGTAGAAGAAAATAACACCAATGTAGTTCCTATATACCAAAGTTACGAGAGTAATGAGCCTACACTATCGTATTGTTCAGATGACTACTATGCCATCCTAGACGACAATGAGGGCTACTGGGGTCTTATCACTCCTCCTCTAGGAGATGAAGGTCTAGATCTAAATGTAGGCAGGCTGCCAGCTAGTAACGCTGCAGAAGCAAAAATAATAGTAGATAAAATAATCCACTACCACACCGAGTCTAGCCGTGGTAACTGGATGCAGACTATCACCTTCGTAGGTGATGATGAAGATAACAACAGGCATGTAGACCCCTCTGAAGAAATGACTAAGGCTATAGCTCTACAAAGTCCTGAGTATAATATCAATAAAATATGGCTAGATGCCTACGAGCAGGTATCCTTTGGTAGTGGAAATAAATATCCTAAGGTAAATGAGGATATCACCAAGGTAATAGGTACTCAAGGGACACTAATCTTCAACTATGTGGGACATGGTGGAGAAAACGGGATGGCACACGAAAGAGTAGTGACGAGACCAGAGATAGTAAGTTGGAGTAACTATGATAAATTATCCTTTTATATTACCGCTAGTTGTGAACTGGCCAAAATAGATAATCTAGATATAGAATCTCCAGGAGAGCTTATGTTACTAAATCCTAATGGCGGAGCTATAGGACTGCTAGCTACTACCAGGGTAGTATTCATAGGTGCCAATACGGAGCTGAATACACTACTGGTAAATAACAATCTGCTCAAACAAGCAGATGGACAACTACTCCCGCTAGGAGAGGCCTATAGAAATATGAGAAACCGTGATGGCAATGAACAGTTAAACAAACGCTGCTTCATACTACTAGCTGACCCTGCTATGAGACTGCTAAGTCCCTCAGAGAGAGTGGTGACCACTGCTATAAATGATGTCCCAATAGGCCTATTTACAGATACCAATAGCTCACAATATGATACACTGAAAGCACTAGATCTGATTACTATAGAAGGGGAAGTAAGAGATAGGAGCAATACTGTACTCTCCAACTTTAATGGGATAGTATATCCTACATTTTTTGATAAGCCGGGCACTTTTAAAACATTAGTAAATGATCCTGCGAGTAATCCACTAGTATTTGAAGAACAGAATAGAGTAATCTATAGAGGTGCTGTGACTGCTGCTAATGGGAAGTTTAAGTTCCAATTTGTAGTACCCAAAGATATAGCCTATAATGTGGATACCGGTAAACTATCCTACTACGCCAAAGATGGCCTAGTGCATGGCGGTGGAGCTGAGATTAGTTATATAGTAGGCGGCACTTCAGATAACGTATTAGATGATACCGAATTTGATCAGCTAGAGCTCTACATGAACGACGAAAGTTGGGTTTTTGGAGGAAGTACGGACCGTACTCCATTATTACTTGCTAAGATGGTAGATAGTAGTGGCATAAATACCATAGGTAGTGGAATAGGTAGAGAAATGGTGGCAACTATAGATGCGGGTACAGATCAGGAGCAGATTATCATAGTAAATGATTATTTCAAACCTGAGCTAAATAGCTATCAGGCAGGAAGTATAGAGTATCCCTTTGAAGAACTAACTCCTGGCAGACACACAGTGAGCCTAAAAGTATGGGATGTGTACAATAACAGTAAAGATGCTTACACAGAATTTGAAGTAGCTGAAAACGAAGAAATAGAACTCGCTAATGTACTCAACTATCCTAACCCATTTAGTACAAATACAGCTTTTCACTTTGACCATAATAAAGCAGGACAATATCTGACTGCAAATCTAATTATAAGCACCGTATCTGGCAGAGCGGTAAAAAGCATAACTCAAGATATACCTAATGCGCCCGCACACTCAGCTGATATCCTATGGAATGGCAGAGATGACTATGGGGACCCGATAGGCAGGGGAGTCTACCTATATACCTTAAAAGTAAGGGCAGAAGATGGCTCTACATATAGTAAAACAGAAAAATTATACATCGTAAACTAATAAAGAATTAATGATACATTTGCCAAAAAATCATACAAAATTGAAATCTTACATTTTTCTTTTCACCGCATTGTTACTGGCATTTAGCAGTACAGGACAGGTTATTAATACCAATAAAGATTTACTAGGTCAGCGAAACGTAATTACTACTGCTGCACCTTTTCTACTCATATCTCCCGACTCTAGAGCCGCGGCTATGGGAGACCTAGGAGTAGCTACTTCCGCAGATGTAAACTCCATACACTGGAATCCATCTAAGCTCGCTTTTATAGAAGGAGATGCAGGGATAGCGATATCAGCGGCACCTTGGCTCCGACAATTGGTACCAGATATCTGGTTTTACTATATGAGTGGCTACAAAAGAATAGATAATAAAAGTACAGTAGCCATGTCACTACGCTATTTTACTCTGGGAGATATACAGTTTACAGATCAGCAAGGAAACGCTACTGGTAATTATGAGCCAAAAGAATTTGCTCTAGATGGTGCCTATGCTCGTAAACTATCTGAAAACCTCTCACTAGGTATCGCACTTAGATTTGTATTTTCTGACCTGGCTAGAGGTCAAGTAGGCAGCAGTGGATCTGAGATAAAAGCAGGTACCGCAGGTGCTGGAGATATATCCATGACGTATATGAATGATACTAAAATAGGAGGAAAAGATTTTGACTTCACCGTAGCGGGAAACATAAGTAACATAGGTAATAAGATCACCTACACCACAGAAGCTAACAGAGATTTTATTCCTGTCAATCTTAGACTAGGTACGTTTTGGAAAACACAAATAGATGAATACAATGAAATAGGATTTGGTGTAGACTTTAACAAACTACTAGTACCTACTCCAAGGTATACTTACGTGCAGACTGTAGATAACACACAAGATTCGGTATACACAGATGGCAGTAAGGTGATAAACGGAAGAGAACCTCAAGATGCACCGCTAATCCAAGGGATGCTATCCTCATTTAGTGACGCTCCAGGAGGAATTGGTGAGGAGCTAAGAGAATTCACTATTTCTATAGGTGCAGAATACTGGTACGCAAAGCAATTTGCACTTAGAGCTGGTTACTTTCATGAGGCAGAAACTAAGGGAGCTAGAAGATACGCTACATTTGGTGCGGGCCTGAAGTATAAAGTTTTTCAAATAGATGCCGCTTACTTACAGCCTTTCACAAGACGTCATCCATTACAGAATACTATTAGATTCAGTATATTATTTGATATAGACGCATTCAAAGATCAAAAATAAAGAAACGTATTTATAAAATTAAAAGCTTGCTTTGTATATATAGAGCAAGCTTTTTTTATGCCATAAATTACAGATATGGATTAGACTCTCTCTCCTGTCCCACAGTGGTAAGTGGACCATGTCCCGAGTATATGATCACCTCGTCTGGCATAGTCAGCAACTGACCTCTGATACTACGCATAAGCGTATCCATATCTCCACCTGGCAAATCCGTGCGACCTACGCTTCCTTGAAAAAGCACATCTCCGGCAATGACATATTTCTCATCTTTATTATAAAAGCACACACTTCCCGGAGAATGGCCTGGAGTAAATCTTATCTCAAAAGAAACTGCACCAAAACGGAATGACGTCTCTGCCACTAAACCTACCTCGGCAGCTACTAACGAATCCATCTGTAGGCCATACTGCATAGCTACTGCACGAGCACTATCATAGACTACCTTCTCGTTAGCATTTACCTCAGGAGTCAGTCCATAATGATTATTAAACCAATTTACGCCAAACACATGATCTAGGTGTGCATGGGTCAAGATAAGTCGTATAGGTTTTAGTTTTTGAGCAGTGAGATACTCAAACATGCGAGCATTTTCTTGTGCGTCATACATACCTGGATCTATTACTAGGGTATTTCCCTCTTCATCTGAAATAAGATAAGTATTCTCTCCAAAAGGACCAAAAGTGAGGTGATGTACGTGTGTCATATCTAATATGTTTATAAGTCGTATACCCGTGAAGCATCTAGTTTCAGAGCGGTGAAAATGAAGATTCCAAATGCCAAAATAGACGATCCTCCATACGAAATTAACGGAAGGGGTATCCCTATTACTGGCATTAAACCGATAGTCATTCCTACATTCACCAATAGGTGAAAAAAGATAATACTTGCTAGACTATAAATGAAAATCCTCTTAAACTTCTTTTTAGCTCTGCCTGCTAAGTGAAATAATCTTAATACCAACAGTACAAAAAGCAAAATAGTAATAGAACTGAGTACCCAGCCTCCTTCTTCTCCTATGGTGCAGAATATAAAATCTGTTTCCTGCTCTGGTATAAAATCTCCTTTAGTGTGCGAGCCATTCTGGAATCCCTTACCCCAAAAACCTCCAGAGCCAATGGCTATTTTGCTTTGATTTACATTATACCCTGCACCTTGATTGTCTTCTATCAGATTAAGGGTGACTTGGATACGCTTCTGCTGATGACTCTGCAGTACAGTATCAAAAAGAAACTGCACACTCAAACTGAAAACAACTACCACGGCTGCTATAGCTATGCTAGGCACCAATAACTTTTTATTAGTATACGTAAATGCGTAAAAAACCAACAAGACTATCAATGTACCTATACTAAACACTAATGACCCAAAAACCAAGGTCAATACAAATATAAAGATGGCAACGATGCCTAAAACCAAGATATTAGGTGTCAGCCCTTCTCTATAGAACACTATAAATAAACTCAAGAACACAAGTGCTGAACCGGTATCTCCTTGGAGTATAATGAGTACCATTGGAATGAGTACCACTAGTGTTACCTTAAGTAAATCTCCCCTCTTTTGCCAAGAAAAACCGATGGTACTAAGTATAGATGAAATAGCGAATGCCGTACCATACTTGGCAAATTCAGAGGGCTGAAGACTGAAAGCACCTATCCTAATCCAAGATCTGGCTCCATTAATATCTGCTCCTATAAAAAGTACTGCCACTAGCAGTAGCATGAGTAATATGTAGATATATATACTAAAAGCCTCAAAAAATTGTGCGTTTAATAAGAAGATGATAATCCCTAAAAATACGGATACTCCAAACCACATAATCTGTTTTCCACTTCTACCTTCTAAAAGCGTAAAAGCTCCTGACTCTGAGGTAGCGGAATATACACTGGCTATCCCTATACACGTGATAGCTATAAATAAAAAGAGTGCTATTAGGTCTATCCTTGATTTAGTTTCCATAACTAGCAGTATCTCTGAGTACTCTATACTTTATTGGGATGAGATTAGAACTTTTCATTTTATCTTCAAGGTATTGCCTAGAACTTCCTTCTACGCTGTCTGGCTGCAGATAATGCTCTATAAGTAAGTGTGCTATAGGAGCTGCCCATGTAGATCCATACCCTGCTTCTTCTACCACTACGGCTATTGCTATTTGTGGGTTTTCGAGCGGTGCAAAGGCTATATATGCTGAGTGGTTTTTGCCGTGTGGATTCTGTACCGTGCCTGTTTTACCTGCTATAGCTATCCCTGCTATAGCTATATGAGCAGCAGTACCTGAGAGTGTTACTTCGTGCATACCGTCTATCACAGGACCAAAATGCGATGGAGATATTTTAGTATAATTCTTTATCAGGTATTTTTCAGGTATTTTATCCATACCTTCTATTTGTCTGACTACGTGTGGTGTGAAGTAATGACCTCTATTGGCTATCACTGCAGCTGCATTGGCCATCTGCATTGGTGTAAGGCCTAGCTCCCCTTGACCAAAGGATAATGAGATAATGTTTGCATAGCTCCATCGTCCTTCTCCGTACATATTGTCATAAAAAGAGGCGTCTTTTAACCACCCACGGTACTCACCAGATACATCAATGCCAAGCTCCTGCCCTATTCCAAAGCTTTTCAGGTATTCTCTCCAGCTATCATACGCTTCTTCAGTATTGGCATACTTATCAGACTGCATCATGGTCTTAAAAGTGTTGCAATAATAGGTATTACAACTACTAGCGATACTTCGTTTTAGACTAGTACTAAATATATGATCGTGGCATTTTATAATCCTTCTACCTAGTCTATAGTACCCCGGACAGCCAAAGTGTGTATGCTCGTCTATAGCTCCGTCTTGTAGTCCTATAAGAGCCATAATAGGCTTAAAGGTAGATCCTGGTGGATATGGAGCAGATACAGCTCTATTAAAAATTGGCTTAGTGGGATCCTTGATAGCTCCAGCATAGTATTTACCTCTGTTTTGAATATTAAAATTAGAAGGGTTGTAAAATGGGCTCGAAATAAGAGCCAAAATCTCTCCAGTTCTAGGCTCTATGGCCACTACACTCCCCATTTTATTATTAAGCAGTAACTCACCATACTGCTGTAAGTCTATATCCAAGCTAAGTTTCAGATTATTCCCATCTAATGCCGCTATATCTAGTTTCCCTTCTTTGTAGGATCCCTTATTCACACCATACTTATCTACATAGAAATACTGTTCTCCTTTGATACCCCTTAGATAATCTTCATAAAACTTCTCTACGCCCTTTTTTCCTACAAAATCTCCTTGCTCATAAAAATTATCTGTCTGTAAATCCAGATCTCTTTTATTTACCTCACCAAGATAACCTAAGACATGAGCAGAGCTATTGAACTTATAATTACGATCTTGACGTATTTCAAAAAAAAAGCCTTTAAACTCATACAGTCTCTCTTGCACTCTGACAAACACCAAATTACTGATGTTTTTTTTAAAAACAGCTTTGCCTCTATACGATTTTCTTTTCGCTTGAGCTAGTCGCTTATTAAATTCAGCTTTATCTATTTCTAGCAAAGCACAAATTCCAAATGTATCTATACCTTTTAATTGAATAGGTACCGTTAACATAAGATCATAAACGGGATCATTATAAACGATAAGTTTATCTTTTCTGTCAAAAATAAGTCCTCGCTGGGGATAAATAATCTGCTTTCGTAAGGAGATTTTCTCTGCGATAATAGAATACTTGTCATCTAACACCTGAATCTGTAGGAGCCTCGTGATGTATAGCAAACCTACGAGTAACACTGCCGCGTAAATATAAAATGAGCGGTGCTGATACATACTATATACGCTTAGTGGTGGAAAACTGTATGATAGCTATAATAGTAAGTGATAGCAATGAACTAGACATTACAGTAAGGCCATAAGTAGCCCCATGAATAGCTCCTATACTTCCTATGAAGAACAAATACAAATGATAGAAAAACACTAAAATAGCAGCAGTGTATGCAAAACTAACTAGTCCTGCTGAACTGAAAGTATATGGCATCCTATTCGCTATCTGCTGCTTAAGATCTTGCCTATTGAGCAGTCCGATTCTGAATACTATAAGCCACAGACACGCAGAGGTATGTATCCCCGGTGTAGCAGTAAAAAAATCTACTATTAACCCCAGTCCTGCTGCTATAAGCACCTGATTTAACCTACTGAGATGCAGTGGCAGAGTGATCAGTAGCAGTATAAAAACCTGAGGTACTATATAAGCAGAGAGCTCCAGATGATTAAGTACCAAAAGCTGTAAGGCTAAAATCAATATCCAGTATAGAATGCGTCTAGTCATTCTCAGAGATAAGTGCTTCCATTTGGTCTATATCTCTATTAATAATGACAAAAACATATTCTAAGCTTCTGAAATTAGTAGCAGTCTCTATCTCCGTCTCATAGTACTGACTTTTAGGATTTTTATCTAACTTAGTAATCGTGCCTAAGGGTATACCAGAAGGAAAAAGCATTGATGACTTGCCTGTTTTTACCTCATCTCCTATTTTAAGTTTTTCTAGTTTGTTGATTCCCGAAATACGCATCACATTAGGAGCCTCATTGACCCAGAGAAGTTTGGTGTAGTATTCCATACCATGAATATTGGGTATGACAGTCATATTGGTATTGAGTAGAGACATCACTGTACTGTAATTAGCAGTAGACTTAAGCACCAGCCCTGCTAGACCCTCTGAAGAAATTACACCCATATTTTTATGTATTCCGTGATTCCCTCCTTTGTTTATCACAAATACATTATTAGCCTTAAACGTAGTATTATACACCACTTGAGCTGGGATAACGTCATACAGTGATTTTCTACTTGTATCCTTTAATTCAATGGTGTCTCCAGATACTAATAATGTACCTATTGTTGAGTTTTGAAACTGGGTTGCTATCTGCTCTTGCAATAATTCATTCTGATACTTAAGATCAAAATAATCACTCACTTCTGAAGACATAGTATTGCCAGCGTCTGTAACAGAGTTCGCTGCTTGGGTAAAAGAAACTTGTTGAAAAGGGTTTAGGCGAAAAACCAGAAAGCCACAAATAACTTGCAGTAGTGCAAAAACTATCAGGTGTAATCTTTGCTCTATAAATGCAAGTAACTGCTGCATTAGGAGTTGATGAAGATCGTTTTATAACTTTTTAGGTTTTTTAGAGCTACAGCAGTACCACGTACCACAGCCCTTAGTGGATCTTCTGCTACATATACTGGCAGCTTAGTTTTACTGGATATACGTCTGTCTAGTCCTCTAAGCAGTGCACCACCACCAGTAAGATATAGTCCTGTTTGATAGATGTCTGCTGAAAGTTCTGGAGGTGTAAGCTCCAATGCCTTCATCACGGCTTCTTCTATTTTAGAAATAGACTTATCTAGTGCTAATGCTATTTCCGAATAAGAAACCAATATCTGCTTCGGGATACCTGTCATAAGATCTCTACCATTCACTGGATAATCCTCTGGTGGATTTTCAAGCTCTGGAAGGGCAGCACCCACTTCTACTTTAATGTATTCTGCGGTACGCTCACCTATCATTAGGTTATGCTGTCTACGCATATATTCTATTATATCATTGGTAAAATCGTCTCCTGCTACTCGGATAGACTCATCAGACACTATTCCTGAAAGTGCTATTACAGCTATTTCTGTCGTACCACCTCCTATATCTATGATCATATTTCCCATAGGCTCAGTCACGTCTATACCGATACCTATAGCAGCTGCCATTGGCTCAGGAATCATATACACTTCCTTACCTCCGGAGCGTTCTGCACTTTCTTTTACTGCTCGTTTTTCTACCTGAGTGATTCCACTGGGAATACATATCACCATACGCAATTGCGGACTACCAAACCTACTTTTGGTATTAATTAGCTTTATAAAATGACTAATCATTTGCTCTGCTGCTTCAAAATCAGCTATTACACCATCCTTAAGTGGTCGTATTGTTTTGATTTCTTCGTGTGTTTTACCGTGCATTTTCTGAGCCTCAGAACCTACAGCAAGTACTTCTTTAGTCGTACGGTTAATAGCTATGATAGATGGCTCATCCACCACTAACTTATCCTTATAAATGATGAGGGTATTAGCTGTACCTAAATCTATAGCTAGTTCTTGCGTGAAAAAATTAAATATTCCCATTAGGGTAAATTGTTAGTTTTTGGTGTATCTTTAAGAATGGCAAAAGTATTGATTTATAAAGAGTTATTCGATAGTCGAAATCTAATTTAACTCGATATTTTCAACATATTTAACGACATATAACATGATAAATGTATCAGTTTTAATCAGCATTAAACTGCACAAATGAAATTGATAATAATATAGCCAAATAAAAGATAATATTTTAATCTTTTTATACTATGTTTGCACTCATATGTATTTTGATAAAAACGTAAAACTTCTCCGTACTCAGAAAGGGCTTTCACAGCAAGATTTAGCAGACTCATTAGATCTTACCCGCTCTAAATTAAATAGTTACGAACGTGGAGTACAGCCTCCTTTTGATATACAAATAGATATAGCAGATTATTTCAATGTCACTTTAGATGGGCTTGTACGTCATGACCTTTCTAAACTTACACATTTTAAGCTTACGCAAATACTAAAAGGTAGCGAGGCAGATGTGCGAGGCAGAAAACTACGCTTACTCACTGTAAGTGTAGATGCCAATGAAGAGGAAAATATAGAAATAGTAAGCATGAAAGCTCAAGCAGGATACACCGGCGGATATGCTGACCCTGAATTCATCAAAGAGCTACCTAAATTCAAGCTTCCTTTCTTACCTAAAAACAAGACTTATCGTAGTTTTCAGATAAAAGGAGACAGCATGCCGCCAGTAAGTGAGGGCTCATGGGTGACTGCTAGTTACCTGCAAGATTGGAATGACATAAAAGATGGAGATAACTATATCGTAGTCACTAAAGATGACGGAATCGTATTCAAACGTCTGTACAACAAGATAAAGGCAGATCATAGCCTTACTTTAGTAAGTACTAATAGTGCCTACGCTCCATACATACTTCATATAGACCAAGTAGTGGAGGTATGGAAGTTTGAGACTTGGAATGGATTTGAGGTGTAGAGGCTATCCATCGTAAAGACTTAACACTACTTCACGACGAATTAATATCCCTACACCATACAGCAAAGAATCCAATGAACTCTATAAACTACAAAGGAAAAGCAAGACAAAGAACTAACTAGGATTACAGAAGTTCTGGGTACTACTTCATCACTATAAACACAAAGTATAAAAATCACCATTTTGGATATATGGAGAATGGCACTATGTATCCATCTAAAGTAGGAGTAATAGCACAAGACTACTAGCACTAAATACCTGAATACTCTCCACATGTAAGTTTAATAGCCTTCACACTTATGCCAGACCATCTTCACGGAATCATAGCACTAAACGCAAGAGTCATTATACTACCAGAGAATAGACCTTTCAGTGAATCTGACTATAAAAATGCATTCGCTGCCAATACTCCAAAAGCTGAATCTATCTCTGCTATAATTAGGTCCTATAACTCAGCAGTGACTAAAGAAGCCAACCAATCAAACCTTACCTTTCAATGGCAACCACGGTTTCATGATAGTATTATCAAAGACCAAAAAGGACTTCACGCTGTGAAAAACTATATCCTTAATAACCCTAAAAACTAGAGTAAAAAAAAACATAGCTCATGCTCATCTTAAGGACGCAACTACCGCTACGTCTTCATCGCAAGTACGAAGCAGTGCTACGTCAGACATCTACAAATCAAAAAAGTCCCACAACATAAGTTGTGGGACTTCCTACTAACTAAACTAATTGATAAAATACTACGCTAATCTAGACGAATAGCGTAAGCTTCTCTATCTCCTCCTGAGGTTACTCCTTCTATAAGGACTGCTCCAGGTTTTCCTATTAGTGCATTCTCTACGTCCTTAGTAGTATACATAGGTGACTTATCTATATGTGTGATAATAAAGCCACTCGGGATACCTTTTTGCTTCATAGCACCACTACCTAACTTACTAATTTTTACACCACTTTTGAGCTTTAGAGCCAGACGCTCATCTCGGTTTAAGTTCTCAAGTTCCGCTCCTAATACTTTAGTCTCTTCTCTAACAATGTCTGTATTCATTTCTTGTTCTCCTTCTTTGGATAAAAGTGTAGCGGACAGCGTTTTCTCTTTCCCATCTCGCACTAGTGATATATCCACCTTATCTCCGGGGTGATACTTGCTGATTTGTTCTTGGAGCTCACTAGACTTATCTACACGTACACCACTTATCTTAGTGATAACGTCACCTTCTTTTACTCCTGCTTTATCAGCACTTCCGCCTTCACTAACAGCTGGTATGTATACTCCAGTAAGATTCTCTAAGCCTTTCTCATTAGCCAACTCCTGGGTGATATCCTGAATCCGCACTCCCAGTATAGCACGCTTCACTTCGCCATAATCTTTGAGATCGCCTATTATCTTTTTAGCTAAGTTGATAGGGATAGCGAAGCTGTATCCAGAATAAGATCCAGTTTGAGAAGCTATAGCGGTATTGATACCGATAAGCTCGCCGCTCGTATTTACCAGAGCACCGCCACTATTACCTGGATTTACAGCAGCATCCGTCTGAATAAAGTTTTCTATAGCATACTCACCACCTCGCTCTCTGAGTAGATTTATATTCCTCCCTTTTGCACTCACTATACCCGCGGTAACCGTGCTTGTAAGGTTAAATGGATTACCTACAGCTACTACCCACTCTCCTACTTTAAGATCATCACTATTACCTAGATTAAGATACAACAGATTATCCTCTTGTATCTTGAGTAAAGCTAAATCGGTCTCTGGGTCTGTACCTACTACTTCAGCTATGTAGGCACGCTTATCCTCTAATATCACTTCCACTTTACTCGCATTATCTACCACATGATTATTCGTCACTATGTATCCATCTTTTGTGATAATTACTCCGGAGCCTGTAGCCTGCTGAGGCCCTCGTTGTGGAGATTGAAAGTTAGGACCAAAGAATTCCTCGAATGGATTATTCCCTTGGCCTCTTGTACTTGCCTTCATCGTAGTTTTGATGTGCACTACTGCTGGTGTGGAGATGTCTGCTACACTTACAAAATCTACGTCTGGTACATCTGTCAATTTTTCCGCCAATGTAAATTTGGCGTTTTCATGTGATTGAAACCCTTGTGGAACTTTTTCTTCCGTAAAAGCACGATTAACTCCCAAGGCTATCAAACCTCCTACTACAGCTACACCCAACACTCCTAATACTTTTTTTATGTCCATATATATACCATTAAAATTCTAAATTATACATAACAATCACCATTCTAAAATACATTCAGCAGAAGTATCAAAAGGGGTAAAAAATATTATTACCTTTGGTAACTGTAAAATCTATGTTTATAACGGCTGAAATATATGTTTCGTTACCTTCCATTTACCTTTATCGATTAACGCGTATTAACTATCTACAAAATGGTTGGTATAGGTAAGCTAGCAGATCATATCATCATTGAGCGAATAAAGCAAGGTGACGAGAAAATGCTCGTGCACTTGTACAAAGAGCATCATAAAATGGTAAAAAACTTCATACTAAAAAATAACGGCGATGATTCAGCGGTAGATGATATACTTCAAGATGCTGTGATAGCCGTGTGGAAGAATACGAATAAACCCGAATTCCTGCTGCAAGCTAAACTAAGTACATACCTAATGGCTATAGGTAAAAATCTATGGTTTAAAGAACTAAAAAAACGTACTAAATTTAAACTAGTAGACGAAACTAATCACCTAGGCCAAGGCTCTGAAGAGATGAATCTTGATATGGATCAAAGTATCATCCGACAGCTCGTAAAGAATATGGATAAAAACTGCGGCCAACTTCTAGCCTATTTCTATTTTGACGGATTTAGTACTAAGGTAATAGCAGAAAAACTAGGCTATGCCAATGCAGATACTGTAAAAAGTAAAAAATACCAATGCTTCAAAAAACTACAAAATACAGTTTTAGCCACTTATAATAAGGAAGAACTGCTATGAATATGGATGAACAAACATATCATAGTATAGACGCTTACCTAAGTGGTGAACTACAAGGGAGAAAATTAGATGAATTTAAAGCTGAGCTAAGAACTAATAAAGATCTTCAAGAATCTGTAACTATTCAAGAAAAAATTATATCAGCTATAAACGCTGAAAGAGATAAAGAACTGAAAGAATATCTTACTGGAAAAACAAGAAAAAAAGCCTTACAGATAGCACCTGTTTATAGAACGTGGATGCTTACAGCAGCAGCCATAGCACTCCTTATATCAGCTGTAATAACTCTGATACCATATGTAAATACTACTTCAAAAGAGAATAAGACTGCCATTCCTAAACCTGAAAAGAATGAAACTACAGACTCTAAAGTATATGAACCTGCTCCGCTAGACGACATAGAAACTACAACAGTAGATACTCAGACTCTAGCTATGACAAAAGTACCTGAGGTGACTGATGATACAGAACCCGCAGACGAAAATGTGCTTTTAGAACTTGAAGATGAAGATGAATTCACTGAACTGTTAGGTGAACAAAATAGTGATGATATGATTAACTCTGTCACGGAAAAAGACAAAACTACAGATGCATTAAAAATCAATAAACCTGTAGTGAAAAATATATCACCTGACCAACCCACTGCAATTCTCAAAAGTACAGAAATAGAAGTACGAGGAGATGAACTGTTAGCCTCTAAACGTTTTATAGTGCCGGGTATAGAACCAGATTTCAGTATCGACGCTACCAGACTGGATGAGAGACAAAAAGACAGTGCTACTGGTAAGAAAAAGGACAAAAACAAAAACATTTTAACCGAAAGAGAGAATATTACTGATTATGCTGCTACTTCCACAGAAGTAGAGGTAGAGTACTGGAAAAGCGTGGTAAACTACAAAGGGTACCAATATGATGGGACTAAAGTGAAACTCTATGGTATTGACCAAACTAAAACATTAAATTTCAAAAAATTAGACAAAAGACTTTATCTAAAATCCGAAGGAAAGCAATACTATATCGAAAAAAATAAAAAATACAATAGATTGGTAGAAGTCACAAACCCTACCCTACTAAAAGTACTCAATGACTAAAGAAATAACATTTTATAAATACCAAGGTACTGGCAATGATTTCATAATCACTACCGACCTATATGAAGTAACCACTGAGCAAATAGTCTCCCTCTGCGATCGCAAATACGGCATAGGTGCTGATGGACTCATCGTAATGAAAAAAGGTGGCGATACTGATTTTGATATGATGTACTATAATGCTGACGGCTCCGAAAGCTTCTGTGGCAATGGAAGTAGGTGTGCAGCTCGACACGCTGCATACTTAGACTGGGTGAGCAGTAAGTGCACATTTAACTCTAATGACGGCGAACATACTGCCACAATAGAAAGTGATGAAGTGAAACTAAAAATGCACGATGTAGATATGGTCCTAGTAGAAGACCAAGGGTATATGCTCAATACTGGCTCTCCACACTACATAGCTTATACTGAAGAGCTAGACGAACTAGATCTTATCACAGCCGCTCATGCTATTAGATATAATGAGAACTTCAAAGAAGTGGGAATCAACGTGAACTACCTAGAAGCTAAAAACGGTATACTCTATATACGAACCTACGAGCGTGGTGTGGAGGATGAGACGCTTAGTTGTGGTACAGGAGCCACAGCAGCTGCGATAGCCCATTACCTCGAAAAAGGAAGCACCCTTAAGCGATTCTCACAAAAAATACAAACAAAAGGCGGGGCACTAGTGGTCACCTTTAGTAAGAAAAGCACTGTATTTTCTAATATCTACCTATGTGGACCTGCACTGCAGGTGTACTCAGGTAAAATAAGTATATGAAACAGTGGTTTGTACGTATAGTAATTATGGGAGTTCTTACCATCACACTGGTATTCCTCCTAAACTATCTCGTAGTATCCAAAGCCTCTGATAAGATATATACTGAATCATCTGAAACTCCTGCAAGGAAAGTAAGTCTACTTTTAGGTAATAGTAAGTTCGTAGGTGGTGAATGGATAAATCTTTTCTATAAATACCGCGTAGAAGCTGCGGTAGTAATCTATAACGCGGGTAAAATTAATTATATCCTAATCCGTGGAGACAATAGCAGAGAGGGTTATGATGAGCCTACGAGTATAAAAGAAGACCTCAGGGATGCAGGAATTCCAGAAAATGCTATATACCTAGACTATGCTGGATTTAGAACGCTAGACTTTATTGTACGATGCAAGGAAATATTTGGAGAAACAGACATCACGGTAATCTCTCAGCAATTTAACGATGAGCGAGCTATTTACCTAGCAGAATCTAATGGTATAAAAGCCATAGGATATAATGCCAAAGACATCTCCGGTAGATACGGCCTCAAAACACACCTCAGAGAATACTTAGCACGCTCTAAGATGTTCTTAAATACTTTGATAGGTAAGAAACCTAAGTTTTTGGGAGAGGCCATATACATAGGATGAGATATGGCAGATAAATATCTAGGAAAATACAGAATACCCACTGCCAGACTCCAGACGCATGATTACAGCTCTAATGGAGCATACTTTATAACCATATGCACTTCAGGCAGACAACATTTTTTTGGTGAAATAAAAAACGGAATAATGAACCATTCCCTTATTGGCGAAATTGCACATCAATGCTGGATTGACATCCCAAAACACTTCCCATTCGTGAAACTGGATGCACATATCATAATGCCAAATCATACACATGGCATAATCATCATTGATAAACCAACAGTTATACAGATGCAAAATATTGCGAATCTGAATGACATTGGGAATACTGGCAATCATCCAATCCAAAATATTGCCAATCCTGGCGATCATCAAATCCAAAATATTACCAATCCTGGCGACCATCCAATCCAAAATATTGCCAATCCTGGCGATCATCAAATCCAAAATATTACCAATCCTGGCGATCATCAAATCCAAAATATTGCCAATCCTGGCGATCATCAAATCCAAAATATTACCAATCCTGGCGATCATCAAATCCAAAATATTGCCAATCCTGGCGACCATCAAATCCAAAATATTACCAATCCTGGCGACCATCAAATCCAAAATATTGCCAATCCTGGCGACCATCAAATCCAAAATATTACCAATCCTGGCGATCATCAAATCCAAAATATTGCCAATCCTGGCGATCATCAAATCCAAAATATTGCCAATCCTGGCGTAGTACAGACGCAAAATATTGCGTCTCTTCGTCCAGATTCAATATTAAAAATTGGAATGAAATCAATACCGAAAAACAAATTCGGACCACAATCACAAAATTTGGCATCAATCATACGTGGATTTAAAACAGGTGTGACGGTGAACGCACGCAAAACAAATCCATCCTTTGGATGGCAGGCACGCTTTCACGATTCTATCATTCGTGATAACAGGGCATATACCAACATCCGCAACTACATTATCAATAACCCAACAAAGTGGGAGGAGGATTCATAGAAATAAAATTCATATCTCCAGGTATATTAATGAATATGAATTTATGAAAAGACCAGCAATTACTTTTTATCTATTTCTATGCAGCATATTTACTTTTGGGCAGAGTCACTTTCTAGGAATTAGTGGCGGCACTAGCTGGACTAAAATAACTTCTAACTTCGACGTTAGTAATTTTAACTTTAGAAATAGTATAAGTGGAGGAATAGTTTATGAATACCAATTCAAAAATAATTTTCAAATTGGTGCAGATTTGTTGTATGCACAACGAGGATTTAAAAATAAAATCCAATTCACTGATGAATTTGGAAATCCTTATATTCCGATTACTACAATAGAACAACACTATAACTACGTATCCCTACCCATCAAATGTGGCCTAAGAATAGGCAAAAGGTTCTCAGGATTTTTTAATATAGGAGTAGTGCCTTCACTCCTATTAAAAGCGGAAGTTACAACGAGTGCTATCGGGAATACACCCGCTCAAAATAATGACATTTCAGAGTTAGTTAAAAAAACTGATTTAGCAGGACTTACCGAAATAGGTGCAAATTTTGCTATAAATAAGGAAGTCCTAGTGTTTGCTTCTTTTGTTTATCAAAATAGTTTAACTACCTATTACAATAACTCAATAAACTCAAAAAACAGGCAATGGGGAATGACACTCTCTATTGGTGCTAAACGCACATTTTTAGATAAATAACGCTTACCACCTAATTCAATTTCAAACCTAAAACATCTGCCAGAGCATTTCCTAGAAAATCACAAGGCCCAACTTTCATCAAACAAAAACTATGTGCAGTTAAAGCAACCCTACCATAATTAATTCTAAAGAAATTACACTGATTGTTCTTAAAGAAGAAACAGCATATGATTCCCAAGAATGATACACCTAAAATTCGAACACACCCTATTTTGGGCGTATACGAAAAATAAACATTTATTCGGTATCCGTCTGTTTTATGGGTATATCAAGACTTTATGGACTGAAATATATTTTTAGGTGTATGATAGTTGGGATGCATAAAACAGTAAGCACTATCGGTGAAGAAGTTTTAAACTTTGCAACGAAACCTTTATATGTTTTATGTAATGAAATTAGGGTACTCAGAATTAGAAAAGTTGTAGGCTATAAAATATACAACTTCCTACTTCATATTCACATCCAAGGCATCCCTCAAAGCATTGCCAAGAAAGTTGAAAGACATCACCAATAGCATAATGCACACTCCCGGAATGATAGCCAGATATGCTGCATCGAAAACAATATAGTTATAATGTTCCTTTATCATACTGCCCCAACTCGGCATAGGTGCTTGTACTCCAAGACCTAAGAAACTTAAACCTGCTTCTAGCAAGATAGCACTTGCAAAATTAGCTGCACATACTACAATAATAGGTGCCATGATATTGGGTAGTATATGTTTAAAGAGTATTCTGATATTCCCAAAACCCAATACTTTAGCAGCTTGGATATACTCCATTTCTTTAATCTGTAGCACTTGACCTCGCACTATACGTGCTAGCTCTACCCACATACTGAGTCCTATCGCTAAGAAAACTTGATACAAACCTTTCTCTTGAAAAGCAAAACTGATAGCAATAGCAATCAGCAGACTGGGTAGACTCCAGACTACGTTAATCAGCCAAAGAATCACACTATCTACCCAGCCACCGAAATAGCCAGCCAACAGCCCTGAGGTAGTCCCTATAAATAGTGTGATAAGTACTGCCATAAAACCCACTAATAGCGAGACCCTCGCTCCTATAATTACTCTGCTGAGTACATCACGGCCATAACGGTCTGTGCCTAGTATAAAAGTACGGCGTACTATATCTTTTTCAGAAATTGTAGTTTTTGAAGGCTGCCACATCTCTAATCCGTTCTTTTTATAGACTACATAGCTATCTGCTTTCCATTTAGCTACGGGGATATACTCATAGGCATTTTCCTGACCACTCACTAAGCGTATAAACCATGAAACATCATCTACTTCTCTCTTCGCTCCACGAAGCATATCTACCTGAAAGCCTGGCTTTTCTATGGCCACTTCTAAATGTATATCGTTGGCTTTAGGAGTAGCATCAGGTGTGATAATATAACCTAGGACGGCTATTACCAGTAGCAAACTGATAAAAATGAGTCCTGCGAAACCCAGTCTATTTTTTACGATATTTTTGAGCATTTTGATGCTTGATTTCTATGGCAGTAAGTACTGCCATGAAGCTATACAATGGTACCGCTATTTTATCAAACTCAATGTAATTATTGAGCACTGCGTGTGTGAAATAAGTGACAAGACCTAGAAACACTGCCATACTGAGATACTTAGCACTGCCACTCAACACCCGCTGATGCTTAAATCCTAAACTAAATACCCATACAACTATACTCATAAACAGTAATGCTCCAGGCAGTCCACTCTCTGCCAGAGGACGCAGATACTCTGAGTGTATACCACCGAGTGTTCCGGCATTGGTACTGATGATAGTCGTCTCATGAGGCAGCTGAAACTGCCCATAATGAAATGTATATGTCCCTGGCCCCCATCCCATGATGGGCTTTTCCTCCCACATACGAGAGGCAGAACTCCACCTATTAAATCGCTCTAGATTAGAAGGATCGGAAGATACGTTACCTACAGACTGCAGATGATTTTCTATATTATCATCAGATTCATTTTTATTTCTAGAAAGACCTGTAAACAGATTATCAAGGTTACTGGCTAAGTAAGCTACTCCTACTACGGCGATTATCACCAAGTAGTGGAAGCGTATCTTCATCCTAAGCAGAGCGTATATACCTAATGCAGCCAACAAACTCACCCAAGATGCTCGGGTAAATGAAAGTGCAACAGCTAGAACTAAGAACAAGAAAAGTATCACACACAGTATCCTAACCCACACACCATATTTAAGCCAGCTACCATGTAAGGCAAACACGAAAAGTACAGGAACCACAAAGGATATACAAGCTGCGTACATGCCGTGATCTGGTAAAAACGGACGCATGGCCGTATAGGCATATGATCTGCTAAATCCTCCTTGAGCATGAATAAAAAGTGTGTACGAAGCCAAGAGTACTACTGATACTATAAATAGCCATATAAATTTTTTAGCCATGCTTTCCTGCTGAAAGTACCGTGATAATAAGAAATAGAAAACGACCAAGTACCAGCTTTTCATTAGCACATACTTTGTACTGATGATAGGCATAGTACTATTAATAGCTGTGACTACTAGCCACCCAAAATCTGCAATAATGAGCACACTGAGTATCACACTTACCTCTGGAAATTTCAGCGTACGAGAACTGATGAGTTTTAACAAAACACCAATAAACAGTAAAATTATGATGGGTTCAGTGGGTATACTGAGATTTACAGAACTGTACCTTTCATCTATGAGATGCACTGATAGTGGAGTAGAAAATGCTAGAAAGTACAGCAGGTACTTTGGTTTATGGACACCCACCCAAAATAGTACAATAACTGCTGGAGCGGCTAAAGATGCGTAAAACTCTAGATATACTGCTGCCAGACAGTAAGCCAGAAAAACACCGGACCATAGGTACAGTTTTTTTATGTCTAGCGACATATCCATCTACTTTTTCAGTAGACTCATTTGATTCATAATAAGAAGCACTACTAAACTAAAAAAGCCTACTGCTCCTGTGATGAGAAGAACTATTAACGAGCGTACTGGATATGATTTTTTCTCAGCAGGTGATGCACTTGTAAGTATGAACTTTTGTGGTACTGTTTTCTCTACGTCTACCTTTGATTTTTCGTATCTCTTAAGTAGCTTACTTAGACTTTCTAGCTCTAATATGAGTGTTTCTCTTAAGAAGGTATACTCACCGGCATACTCTGCTAATTTATTTTGTACAGCTTGTAATCGTCTCCCTTTTGGAGTACTAGCATCAACTTTGTATAGCTCCTCTGCGAGTGCTCTAGACTGCTCTTCGTAGTTAGTAATACCTTTCCTACCAAGTTCTTTTAATCGAGTACGAATTTCTCCTACTTCCCTTTCCTTGTTTCTAAATTCACCTTCTACTATCTCTAATGCTTGCAGCGAAACTTGCTTTTGTATCTCAGTCTTCACGCTATCATATAAAGCTCCTATACCATTCGCTATTTCAGCAGCTTTGATAGGATCTTCATCTAGTACGAGTATCTCCACAGCTAGGTGACGAGTTCTATTAAACTTAATATTACTCTTCATCTTATTCCCTAAATCTGTGAATGGACTACCACCATCAGCATCTATACCATAGTGATTCATTAGGTCAAAATTTTTAACTATTCTACCTTGAAGAGCAGACGAATTAAGTAACTGAAGTGCATTCTCAGCCTCTTCTTCCTCACCAAAAGCAAGCGGGTCTGACTGACGCTGAGTTAAGTCAGTAAATAAAGCATTCCCGATAGAATTGATTTTAGTAGGATAAAATATAACTTGTGATTCGAACTTAGGCTTAATAATAAATGGTGCTGTAAGTACCGCAGATAGGACTGCTGCTGAAAGTACTATTATAAGTAAGTGTTTTCTGTATTTCCATACAAGAGAAACAATATCCATAAAATTAAAATCAAACTCTTTGTTTTGGTTCATTCTGTGCGTTTAAAATAATGCTCAAAGGTAAATCAATAGGTCTATTTATAGTCATTTTCTTCTGAGTGACTTTAGGTGCCTAACTTCAAAAAGATTAAAGAGATATGCTCCTAGAACAATGGCAACTGAAATCATCATAAAGTGAACGAGGGTATCTGTTAAATATTGCTTAGTATAAATAATAGATAGTGGTAGGAGTGTAACACCAGCTAATACAGAAATAGCTTGACTCTTCTTCCACTGAAGATTAAACATTTTAAAACAAATAACGTAGCACATACACCCAAAGAACACTTGACTCACTAGTGTGGCTGAAGCGGCACCTTGAGCTCCATACGAAGGAATAAGAGCGTAATTGAGCATTAGATTTAATCCCAATGTGATAGCCGCAAATCTATTCAGCCATTTTAGTTCCTTAGCCGCAGTAAGCAAGGCTCCATATACCAATGTCAATACACTTCCAAGAAACCCAAACATGAGTAATGCAAGTACTACTGCAGATGCATCATTTGCTCGCTTAGGATTTATGATTTCCAGTACATCTAGACCATAGACCATACTGAGGCAAGACAGTATTATCCCACCAAAAAGAAGCAATCTAGCTGTATAGCTAGTGATCTTCTGTATAATCTCGGTATTATTTATATTTTTACTGAAAAATGGAAGCAGTACACCACTAAATACCTGTGCAAACATCAGAATAGCAAAATAAAAACGATAGCCTAACGCATATGTCCCTGCTTCAGCATCACCTACCAGTTGCTTGATCATAACACCATCCATGTATGTATATACACCCATAAGGGTTACTAAAATAGCAAAGGGCCACGCTTTTTTCATAAGAGGTCTAAGAGAATTTAACTGAAATGAGATACGCATATTACCTAAGTGATTTCTTAAGAATACTAAAAGTACCAAGACGACTAAGGACAAGCTCAATACCTGGGCAAGAGCAAATCGAGTAATAGTCAATGACAATAAGGGAATTTCACCCCATAATAATGCACTTACAAAGGCAATGACTAGGACTCTATCCAAAACCAAAAACACACCATCTAGTTTAAATCTCTGTAGACTAGCTACTATACTTCTAAAGTATTGTACAAATGACGAAAGTATCTGTATCCCACATAATAGGATAAGCAGACTAAACTCCTGAGAGGTGTATCCGAGTATATACCCTACGCTAAATACAATACCCACATAGACTACAGAAAGCATTAATTTCAAACCCAAAATAGAACCTGCTAACGATGCTATTTTAGTGTTATCTCGTGATACTTCCGTAATATTAAAGCTATTTAATCCTAAATCTAGCACGATGAAGAACAACATACTGAAATTAAACAAAGCAAAGTAATTACCATAGACTTCCGGACTCAGAACATCCTGTACTGCAGCATCTATTATGAGTATCCATATAGGTTTAACTAGCAGATTTAGCACCTGCATAAACGCAATGTCAGAAAGATACTTCTTCAGCATCTGCTATACTAAAGCTGCTTGTTCATCTTTGTACTCCACTCTGCGAGTGATCGCAAGCAGAAAAAATCCTACTATAAAGAAAAACATTAGCATCAGAACGGAAATACGCATGCTACCAAAATAGCCTTCTAAGAACCCGAACAATAATGGACCAACGATTAATCCTATTTTTTCCATCACATCAAAGAAACTAAAGAATGATGCACTATCATCTGTCTCTGGAAGCATCTTACTGTAGGTACTTCTGCTCAATGACTGCGTGCCACCCATTACAAAACCTACTATTGCTGCTAACACATAAAACTGTATAGGTGTTATTATGAAATATGCCAATATAGTACATATTACCCATATCACTGCTGCCAACATCAGTGTACGAATATTACCAAATTTAAAACTGATATTTGACATAGCATACGCTCCCACAATGGCAATCAGCTGAATCAATATAATACTCACAATAAGACCTGTTTCCCTAGTTTGCCACCATACCGGATTTTGATCGGCAGGCACCCATGTTATTTCTTTACTAGCAAATAGCACTGCCAATAGCATTACCGTCTGAACACCTGTATTATACGTAAAATAACTCGCTAAGAACATTCTTACCTTTGGATGTTGTCGCAGCTGCTTCCATACTTTAAGTAGTTCTTTGTATCCGTTAAGTATTATATTTTTTCGTTTAACTTTTGTTTCGTAGTGGCTCTTATTGGGCAAGTAGTAGTACGTATATTGAGCGAAACCTATCCACCAGACACCAACTAGTAAAAACCCAGCTTTGATAGGCATTACATTTGTAAATTGACTCAATATAAGAATAATAATGAGGAGTAAAACACTACCAAAATAGCCCAAACTAAAACCTTTGGCACTTATAGCATCGTGCTTATCCTTGTCTGCTATCTCTAGCAAAAATGAGTTGTAAAAAACGATACTTCCCCAAAAACCAATGCTAGCAATAAAAACTGAAAGCATACTAAGCTCTAACTGTTCTACATCAAAGAAATATAAGCTCATGCACGCTAATGCACCCATGTAGCAAAAGATCTTCAGAAACATTTTCTTAGTTCCTGAGTAATCGGCAATACCTGAAAGAATAGGTACTAAAAGTACTACAATAAAAAAAGATGCAGAATACACATACGAATACAGTTCTGTATTTACGAATTTCCTCCCAAAAAACATTACCATTTCAACTGATTTACCTCCTATTATTTCCACTAAATTATTCCTTTCAGCATAGTCCTTTGTGACCGATACATAAAAAATAGGAAATATAGCAGTAGAGATTATTAGGTTATAAACGGAATTGGCCCAATCATAAAAGGTCCATGCGTTTATTACTTTCGGATCGTTTTTTCTAAATATAAATGCCACAACGTTTCTTCAAAAAAAGAGAAAAATACGGTCATCACAAGAAATATTTACTTTATGCTGCTTTTAAACGCAATCTATTGATCACTATTTCGGCTTCTTCTAGACCTATATTAACCTCTTTGATAGTATCATCAGACGGAGACTCATACATGTGATCACTAAGTATAGCTTCACATACCGAACGGAGACCTCTAGCGCCTAACTTGAATTCTAGGGCCTTCTCTACGATGAAGTCTATCACACTATCTGCTATGGTAAGCTTTATGCCTTCCATTTCAAATAAAGCTATATACTGACGGATAAGAGCATTCTTAGGCTCTAGCAGTATAGATTTCAATGTTTCTGCATCTAGCGGCTTGAGAGCAGTTAGTATCGGGATACGACCTATTATCTCGGGGATAAGTCCAAACTGCTTGATATCCGAAGGGATAGCATACTGTAAG
>Ga0222644_1000177_pt1 | contig 29298 bp, 25 predicted proteins | sample AntAcemetagen291_FD_179800 | JGI IMG/M metagenome (GOLD analysis project Ga0222644, IMG submission 179800) | Saline water microbial communities from Ace Lake, Antarctica - #291 | ecosystem: Environmental > Aquatic > Non-marine Saline and Alkaline > Saline | place: Antarctica: Ace Lake...
CTTAAGAAACCGAAAACTGCTAGGGTATAAAAACCTGTAATCCCGTTAATACCATCCATAAAGTTAAATGCGTTGATAAAACCTACAGCCACTATTAAAAGCAGTCCCATCGCTAACCATGGAAAAACCTGACCTAATTCAGTGAATACTAAAACAGCCGCTATAAACTGAAAAGGCAGTCTTAAACCAGGTGGCAAAGGTTTTAAATCATCTATAAAACTCAATAGGGCGATCAAGCTAACACCTATAAATAAATAAGGATACTGATAATCATTTAACAAAAAGAAAAATCCTAAAGCTATTGGAAAAATAATACCACCTCCTCGTATGGTTATTTTGGTGTGCGAACTGCGTTCATTGGGTGTATCTGTTATTTTATATGTAGCAGCTACTTTTAAATAAACATAAGATATGATTGCTAAAATTGTAAAAATAATTACATATTTTCCCATAATTTAAAATGAAGCTATTGTTTTTTCAATTCCTTCTTTTGCAGATAAAGGCAGTTCTTTTTGAATTGCTTTTTTGATTTTATCATTAGAGACCTCGTAATTTTCAGTAAGCTTTTGCAGCCTTTCTGAATTGATAGGTATGGGTAAAACGTCTCCAATTTTAGCAAGTACGTTTACAAAAGTCTTTGGCAGATTGAGTATTCTCAAAGGTTTATTTAAAACGTTGCCCATCACTTTTACTAAATCAATCGTTGATAAGGAGGCATCGTCTGCAATGTTATAAATCCCTGATTCAATTTTAGAATTATCTATCAACTCATTTATAATGAAACATAGATTTTCTACAGAAACAAAAGATCTTTTATTTTGATATTTTCCAAACGGATATGGAATGCCTTTGGATACAAAACTATATAATAAATTAAGATTGCCTTTGTTATTAGGACCATGAATCATGCAAGGTCTTAAAATATACACCCTTTTGTTTTTTGGGACTTCTTTTGACAATATATATTTTTCTGCCGCTAATTTCGATTTTCCATACGCCGTTATTGGATTTGGTTTTTCTTCTTCTGTCAATATCCCTTCCACTTGATCTGCAACCGCTTTAACGGAACTCATATAAATAAAAGTTTCACAAGTACTTTCTAGAAATTTATCAAAAAGAGTTTTGGTTAATTCTGTATTAACTTCATAATACTCCTCATCAAGCGATGTGTTCTTTAAATCGTGTGCTTTTCCTGCTAAATGGGTGCAAGAGTTTGAAGAGCTTAAAATTGTAGTATCTAGTTCTACATAACTAATTTCATTTTCTGATGGGTTTCTGGATACACCTAGTAAACTTTTATCTAATTTTTTTAAATATCCACATAAATTATAGCCAACAAAGCCCTTGTGACCTGTGATAATGTTCATCCTAGTATCCAAAATTCACTTCTTTAGTACGTTAGTATTGTTAGCTCTCCACCTTTCTTCTTTGATCATTTTAGGAAATATAATTAGAATAGATTTCAACCTTTTCATCTGTTTTTTTGGTTCAGTGAATAATCTGTAAAGCCAAACCACATGTAATTTTTTAGTCCAATTTGGAATATCCTTAATTTCTCCTGAAAAATAATTAAATGCTGCTCCCACACCTAACAAGACTCCTTTATTTATATAAGGTAACAACTTACTCATAAAATATTCTTGTTTTGGGGCACCTAATGAAACCCAAATATAATTTGCCTTTCTGTCGTTTATAGTTTCTGAAATACTTTTATAATCAAACTCATCAACCGACTTAAAGGGTAAACCTAAATAACTAATATTATCTGCTTCCCCACCTTCAAGCTTAATTCTTTGCATTATTTTTTCATATACTTTAGGAGTACTTCCTAAAATAATATGTGTTCCTTTTTTAAAAATAAATTTCTCAAAAAACTCAGGTCCAATATACTGCTTTAGTTTTTTTCGATGTATTTTTGAAGCTGAAATCGCGATATAACTTCCGTCACAAGAGTTTACCAGTGCATTATTGAGTACGTTCTTAAAATCATCATTGTTATACGAATATACTAAAGAGGTTAAGTCTACAAAACAACAATACCCTTTGCCTGTTTTAGCAGCTAAAATAACTACTTCTTCAAGTTTGTTATGATTAAACTCGAGTTTAATGTTAAAATACTTTCTCATTCTTGATTAATGATTTATTCAATATTTTAAACATATTACTTTCAAATATTTCAAGCCTATAATTCTTTATATATTTTTCATATGCTGCTTCTCCCATTTTTAACATTAATTGTTTATCGCTTATCAAAATTTCTAATTTAGAAGTTAATGTATCTATATTTTTTTGTTTTAGTAAAAAACCATTGACACCATCTTCAATAATTTCGGGAATTGCACCTTCATAAGTTGAAATCAAAGGCAATCTAAACTGCATAGCTTCTAACAAAACTAAAGGAAAGCAATCATTAAATGTTGGAAGAATAAAAATATCTGAATTAGAAAATATATCAAACTTCTCTTTATCATATTTTTTACCTAAATAGTATACATTTTTTTCTAATTCAAAATATTTTACTTTGTTATTGAAACTGACTTCTGTAATATCACCGATACCTCCAACAAAATTACAAATAAAATCAAATCCTCGTTTTTGCAAATTATTTAAAACTTCCAGCAAAACAAACACTCCTTTAGATTCTATTAAATTTGATAAAAATAAAATTGTTGGAACTTCATTTTTAGATTTTTTACTAAGTTCTATTTCTAAATTAGGGATAATCTCTATTCCATTTGGACAGATATGTATGCAATCTTCTTTTACAAATTCACAAATATCTTTATAAAGTAATCTTGACAATAATATTACATCAACACTCTTAAAAGCAAATCTATAAAGAAAATTATTAATTAAATTTTTGTTCCTCTGTGAGACTCCTTTATTATGTAAATGGAATATAATTTTTTTTTGAAATAATTTTACTATAAAAACAACTACAAAATCTTTATAAAAACCAAAGTTACTAACTGTAGGAGCAATATAAACAAGGTCATATTCACTTCTAATTACTTTTTTTAATATTGAAAAAAGTATCCTTAAATATATTATTGTTTTTTTAAAATCCCAACCACCTATATCATTTACATTTTTTGAGGTGCCTAAATTTATATACGTTGTTGTAAACTTTGAATTGATCATTTCACTATCCATGATCTGTTTACCAACAATTGACGAACCATGAACAGGTGGAGGAATGTGAAGAATAAAAAGAACTGTCTTTTTAATTTGTTTCATTTTTAACAGTAATAAATATTATTATTTTATATCCATTGATAATAGGTATAAAATTTAAAAAAAACACGCTATAAATATAATCAATAGCTTCATAAAACTCAATTAATTTAAACTACGACCTTCAATTATTAGTTTTATCCTTTTATATTTTTCTTTTTCACGATAGTGGTCATGGTATACAGCTTTTACCTTTTCCTTCTCCTTCTCTAAAAAGTCTTCATTTAATATTTTCGATAACAGCAGAATTATTTTTTCTTTATCATTAGTAAAGTTTTCTAGAGCAAATCCAAAACCTACACCTTTATCTAAAAATGATTTATGTGCTCCTGAGTCCGTTATTAAAAATGGGATGTGATAACTAATTGCTTCTAGTAAGGAGGCTGCACCAGAATCTCTTAATGACATAGATACAAATAAAGATGATTCCTTTAACATGGTTAACATTTCAGTTCTATGTTCAAATCTTTTAAAATGAACTATTTGTTTGTTATCTATAAAAGAATCAATTTTATCAAAATAAGGACCTTGACCAATTATATTCAACTTATAATCACATATATTATTAGTAATATATTCATGAAAGGATTCAACAAACAGATGGGTCATTTTCCAATTAATTAATCTATTCGCTATTATAATGTTCTTGTTTCTCTTTGTTTTTACAATAACTTTATCAAAATCCATGACCATTAATTCGATTATTACTTTCTCTTGAAATATCCTTGGAATAAAATCAGCTGTTTCTTTAGTTGAACATATAATTTTTCTTGAATTTACACACGCCAAATAAAAAATAGGGTTAATGTAGGATGAGTATTTCAAAACACTTCTAAAGGTTTCTTTAATCACATCCTTAAATTTCATAGACTTAAGATATGCTAAAGGAAAGCTTTCGGCTCCTCCTATTGGTCCCCAGAAAAACTTTAATGGCAATATAAAATAAATAGGTGGATAGTATACAGGAGTAAATGTAATATGATGAACAGTAAATTTTATATACTTTCGGATATTTTTTAATAAATAAATAAAGACCATTAAAGTCCACAAAAAATAATAAAATTCTATTCCAATTATCTTTTTTATAAACAATAGATTAATTGGTAAATCAATACCAATTTTTTCTATGCCAGAATCTTTTGACAATTTACTTATATCATTATTTTTTCTTGTTATAACTATTGTTTTACCTTTCTTATTTACATCAGAAATAGTTTTAGACCAATAGTAACCAACACCAGGTTCAGAGCCTTTATCTTCGCAAGCATAAGCAATAATTAAATATTTTTTTTTCATAATATTAACAAACTAATTTAATAAATTTAATAATTCTTTTTCATTATCAAAATTTAAATTTTCTGAATATTTGATGGTGATTTCTTTGAGCAAATAAATAATAAACAACACCCTAAATAGCTCTAAAGGAATTTTAGATTGCATATAATCAATCAATTCTATGTGTGATTTTTTTTTTAGTAATGTGGCTCTCTGATAGTTTAATTTAAAAAGGTCCATGTATTCAAGACCATTTTTTTCAAAGTATTCAAAATCAAAAAAACTATAACTAGAATCTTCTAACTTTAGAATATTCCAATCTACGAAATCGCCATGTTCATAAACAACTTTAAATGATTTATTTATATTCCCAATTGATTTATTCAAAAGTATAACTAAATCTTTAAAACCGCTTAATTCTAACTTTTTTTCAATATCCAAAATTCTTGGATGTGCTAAAAGTGTATAACTAACTGGAGTATTAAGAGACCTAATTATTGCATTAATATTTCCATCTGGTACAAACCCAATTTCACCTTTAAGATCTTTTAACAAACAATAAGTCATACCCTTATAAGCACCATGAAAAATCAAATAATTTGAAGCTATAAGTCCTTTTGAACCTAAAAAAGTAGCAGCATTTATTTCATTATTTAAATGTTCGTTACCAATATTGTTGGCAGCTATTTTAAGATAACCTATAATTATTGAATCTTTAGATTGTAATTGCAATACAACCTTGTCTTTGACTGTAGAAAAATAAATTGATACATTTAATTTCTGACCAATTTTTTCTTCTAAATAAATTATAAAATCAGAATTACTATTAACCTTCTCAGCAAAAAAAAAAATAATTAAGCCATTGCAATAAATAGATAAGTTTTTAAATAAAAATTTTAAAAATTTGGCTTTTACAGAAAAAGGATTATACAATTTAAATGAGTTTCGACTTAAGGTAATGTTATCTATGGCTAAAGCAACTTTAAAATTCTTTTTAGATGGAAGATATATGTAAGTATTATTTGAATTAAAATTCATATTAAGATTTTTTATCATACCTACTAGCCATATTAAAAATTATTTCTCTCATCGTAAAGTTTATAGTAGATTCAACGCTTTTATCACCAGTGTCTATCCAAATAGCATTACTTTTTGTTTTACAAAATGATTTCAATTCAGAAACCTGCCTTTCTGCCTCATCTAAAGGCAACTCTGGCTTCCTCGAATTTATTAGTACTGGATCAGTACCTAAACAAAGAATTAGATCTGGTGTAGGAACAAAAATCTCGTAAAATTTTATTAGCCAAACTGGTAATTTAATTCCGCTTCTTTTTTGATCTATAATATAATCATAATAATACCTGTCAAAAAACCAAATAGTTGTCTTTTTTGCTAAATTTAAATTGACTACGACCCAAAACCCTATAACATAATCAATCCAGTAGTACGTTAATCTAAATAATGAAATCATAAAATTAGATTGCTTTCCTTCATGAGGATTTGTATTTGGAGAATTATCATAAGGCTTTCCCAATAATTGAGCTATATTTGGGAACATATTTGGCCTCATATGGCTATAACTTATTTTGTTATGCAGAGGCTTCTCTAATAACGGCATTAATCCATTGATAATAGTAGATTTACCTGCACCATCAGTTCCTAAAACTGCAATTGAAAAGCCAGGTGTAAAAATTAGGCGATAAAATTTATTTCCAAAATTTAAAAATAGGTTTTTTAAGGATTGTATTGGGCTATTTTTAAAGGCTTTTTTCCTATAACCTTTAAATATGATCGCACATGCTTTTTTTGTAAAATATTGTTTATCTTTTAATATCGGAATTAAATAATTTTCAACGTTAACTAGAGGAAGTGTCTCACAAAATGCTTTATCATAAATTCCAGCCTCCTCCTCGTATGCTTTCAATGCTCCATTTGCATACCTCTCACTATACTTTTTGGCACCAATAATTTCTTTTAAAAAACCGATAATAAGAGCATCATTTTTTTTTACAACTTTAATATCATTATGAAATTCAATTCTACTTATAATAAATTCATTAGAAAAAATAGAATAATCGTTTGTTCCAACATAAGTAAAGGTATCAAAACGCACTCCCCACCATTCTCCTTTATAAAATCCCGTTACTGCGACATCTTTAACAGATGGTGCATTCAGTACTGAAATAACTTTGCCACCAAATTTATTAGCACAGTTTTCTAAAACTGTATGCAAAAGCTTAAAATTTGATTCTTTTACAAATAAGTCTATATCACTTCCTTTCAAATCATAAGGTAAAGAATCATAATTTCTTAAAACACAATAAGTAATTTGTTGCTGATTTAACTCTTTAAAAAAATCAATTAAAAATGAACTATCACTTGTTTTAATTAAATTTTGGTTTAAGTTCATTATTTTATTTTATAAGTTTTGAATAAAACTGATTTACTGTTGTTGACTAATTAAAATAGCTTTAGGTATAAAAATTTAAATTTTAAGTATGCTACGAATTTTTATTAATACACTATGATGAATGAATATTTTTAAAGTCTTGAAAGTGTGGTTGTTTTTTACTAATTATTATAAATATAAGTAACTATTCAGCCTTTAAAACAGCAATAGTTTTAAAAGCAGCGAAAATATTTTGACCATTCTTAATACAGGTATCTGTTACTGATTTAATAACCGCATATATCTGTGCACCATTTTCAGTTTTAAATTGACCTGATACTTTTTGTTTTACTTTCACATTTCTAATCGCTCTTTCTGAAGCATTATTATCCGAAGGCACATCATAATGGTCAAGAAAAGTAAAAATATACTCTTTGTATTTTTTCATTCGTTTATGAAAAGCACGGAGTTTTTTCTGCTTTTCAACAAGTGGTTCTTCTAATAAATTATCTAAATTATTTTTTAGTCTATCCCTTTCTGCTACTGGGAATTTATAACATTCTTATTTCAATTTTTTCTTTAGTTCCAGAGCATCATAAAGTATTCTTTTAAAATTTGTAGCCCAATTGGATTCAAAACGTTGTTCAAGAAATATAAGTTCTCTTAATAAATGTGCAATACATAATTGGTGTGTTTTACATTGGGTTTGAAAATGGCTAGCCCAACAATCGTGCACCAATATCGTATCTTTAAAACCTTTTGGAAAGTTTGGTTTAATCGTATCAATTCCTCTATTTTTAGAGAACACTACATAAGTAGCAAACTTGCTTTGCCAAGTCTGTTTTGAATCGTTCAGAGAACTCTAGAAGATTTCTATCTTTAAAAATATCCATAATACACTGCGTTTATTGATATTAAAGATACGCATTTAACTACTGACCTCTATGATATTAAAAACAACTTTATAATTATTGGTCTTTATATCATCCTACATAATTTTTAAGGTTAATTCAATTAGTTTTTATGTGTTTTCACAAAACTTAGAAATCGTCTCCATAGGTGGGCAATAAAAATTATTTAGGATTTTTATAATTTGGTTCTATACAACAGAAAGCCATCCATCAATTGATGAATTGAAAGAGGTGTGCATAAGACTTTCCTTTAGCTCTAATCTTTCTGAGAAACAATCAGGAGTAGTTAGGTTACAATGGTTAACTATTATTTCGGCTAGTTTAGAAGTATCGCCAACAGGAAAAATATATCCATTCTTATTATCCTTAATTAAAATTTTAGCGCCCACTACATTTGAACAAGCCACAAATGCTCCACTTATAAGAGCCTCATTCACAACGGCTCCAAAAAGTTCATGATAACTCGGGACAACAAGTAAATCAATAAGATTAAACCACGAATATAAATCCTTGCCTTCCTTTCTTCCTAAAAACTTCACTTCCTTATCAATCATTAAAGATTTTGATAATCTTTTAAGTTCATTTTTAAGAATACCATCTCCAATGAAAATGAAATTCATTTTCGCCCTTTCCTTTTCTGGAATAATAGAAATTGCGTTTAAAAAAGAGTCGAAGCCTTTTTCTGGAGCTAACCTACCTATAACAAAAATTAAATATTTATTCTCCAAATTATATTCAGCTCTTAGTTTATTACTTAAATAAATATTTTTATTCAATTCATTTCTAAAAGTTATTTCTTCATGTAATAAAGGTGCAACTCCAATTGGTTTTTGAAAGTTTAAATATTCTTTATATTCTTCTCTAACTATATCTGATAAGCAAATAATAGAATCTAGTTTTCGTAAACAATAGGTTCTTGCAATTTTTCTTATAAATGATTGTGGTTTTCTCACAATACTTTGGTTGTCATCTGTCCAAGTAACTATTTTGACGTTTTTCAATAATCCCAAACTACGAAAAACTAATAATTGCATAGTTTGGATGGAATATTCATGAGTTACAATAGTGTCTGGTTTAATTTTAGCTATTTTATTAAGTAAACCAAATTTGAACTCTCGAGAACCAATTTTTAAACCATCTTGTAGAACTGTACAATCAAATTTTACCTTAGAAAATATATCTTCCTTATTAAATTTTTGGCTTAACAAATTATCCCTTAATAAATAAACCTTTAAATGAACGTGTTTTGCTATTTCATTAAAAAATTCCACCCTATAAGGAGCTAAAGCGGGGTGTATGACAAGTAATTTTTTTTTATTCATACCTATTTTAAAAGAAGTGAATTATATAGATTTTCATAATTCTCGGTAAACTTTTCTTTGGAAAATTCCTTTTCTGCTCTTTCTTTACCTTTATGAGCTAATTGGGCCGCAAATTCAGGATTTTCGATTATCCTTAAAATAGCATCTACCCATTCTCCTGGATCGTGTGGCTGAACAACCAACCCACTAACTTCGTTTTCAATTAATTCTGGTAAGGCACCTGCATTCGAAACAATTACTGGTTTTTTGGCGAGCATTGCTTCTGGAATTACGATACCGAATCCCTCTGCATATGAGGGATGGACAAATACATCACAATTATTTAATAATCTCCCTACGTTAGACTGATAACCTAATAGAAATATATGTTTTTGTAGATTATAACTAGCAATCAGGCTTTCCAATTCTTTTCTCATTGGGCCATCGCCAGCCACATACAAGAATACGTCTGTTCTTTGCTTTACATTGATAAGTATATTTAAAGCTTCTATTAAAACTTGAATATTTTTCCAATTAACTAAACCGGCAATATCAAAAATTGAGAATTGTTTCATTGCAACGACCTTATTTCCAATATCCAATCGAATTTCAGTACCATTAAAAATTATCACACCCCTTTTTTTGTGGAGAATAGGAAATTGTCTAGTCTTTTCCTTTTTTACATATTCTGTTATGTAAAGAAATGAATCAACCTTTCTATAATAGAGATTAACTAGAAATGCTTTTAAGGCAGTCGGTTTAAAAGGACCAACAAAAGCTATTACCAATTTCACTTTAGGTCTAAACAATTTAATTAAAAACCCTAAAGTTTCCCCCATAGAAAATTGAGTTTGAACAATATCTATTTTCTCATTATCTATGATTGTAAGCAATTTTTTGAGGTGTGAAAATAGATTTCGTCCGTAAAAACCTTCATATACGGCTCCTCCCGTAGCTTTAAACTGTTCTTTTAATTCGGGATAGGAATTATGATATACGTAAAGTACTGCCTGATCACCAAAGTGCTTCATTAGATCCAGCGTTTTTTTAGGGGTGCCTCCATATAAATTGTACGAAGACATGATGTATAGGATTTTTGGTTTCATTATTCTACTCCTTTTATATTTTGCACCATCTTTCTTAACCAACCTATTCTTCTCAAGGGTTCTGTCATTATCAAATAATATGATTCTTTATTTCCTGGACTAAAAATATCCCCTCCATACTTTTTTCTAACTTTTATTAAATCTTTAGCGAAATAGTAACTTCCCTCTGCAGTTTTTGCATTCTTCTGAATTCTAAATTCCCCTAATGACTCTGCGATATAAGGCATTGTTTTTACTTTTGCAATCCTTATAAATAAGTCCCGATCCATTGCGTAATGGATATCTTCATCTAGATATCCTGTTTGATCAAAAACACTTCGTTTAAAAAATGTGGAATTCTGAGTTATTCCTTTGGCATGATTTAATAAATAATCAAACGAATATGATCTTGATTTTATAGTTTTTAAGACACCGCCTTCCTCATCTATTATGATCTGATCCCCAACAACCGCAATTTCATCAGGGTTGTTCATGAAAAAAGTGGACACTTTATCCAAAGCACCTGATGCTATACGATCATCAGAATTAAACCATCCAATAATATCACCAGTGGCTTTTTTAAATCCTTTGTTAAGTCCGTCACTCTGGCCTCTATCTGTTTCTGAGATCCAATTAATGTACTTATCATATTTCTTTAGAATATCTAAAGTGCCATCAGTAGAACCAGCATCTATAATAATGTGCTCAATATTTGGGTAATTTTGGTTAATAACTGACACTATATTGTCTTCAATAAACTGACCTTGGTTATAAGAAACCGTTACTATCGATATTTTAGGATTCATTTCTTTTTGTTTACATTTTAATTTTTTTATCGTTATGCAGTATCATCATTAGTAAATAAAAAACAAATAAATAATGATGATAAAAAACAAAAATAGTAGTTTGTACAATATTCACTAATTCAGGGATTATCATAACCAATATAACTAAAGAAAATAAAGCCAATTTATTATTATTTTTTCTAAAATTTTTAAAACCAAAATATAGAAAATATAATATAGGTAAACATCTGATAAAAATACCTAATAGCCCTTCCGTATAAATTACTGGCGATATTAATGTATCTCCAGTAAAAACAAGATCCCTCCGTCCATAATCAGATTCGCGGATATAACCATTTCCTAACAGCAAATTATTTTTTTTTTCAGTTCGAGTATAAGCGTCTTCAATCATATCTAATCGTACTTTATAAGTGCCCTCTTCTGTATAATTTGAAACATTAATATTTTGCTCTTTATCAAATCCGAATTTATTAATAACTCTACCAATATGTTCTGGGAATATCATAAATGCAATAGATGCAAATAATACACCTACAAAAGAGGCCTTTATAATTTTAGAAGATCTAATTTTCAAACTAGAAAGATTTCCTAAAAAATAAAAGAGTATCAAAATTAAAACATGCACAACCATTTGATTTCTTACAATGCTAATAACTGTAACCAAAAGGGGAGTAATCCAAAGCCAATGCTTTTTATAATTAGGGACTGTTAGAACCGTTATAATGCAAAATGAAAACAAAATCATGTTATAGACTGGTAGAGCTTCTAAATTTTGAACAATAGTTTTTCCATCAAATTCATAAAATTCTTTATACGCATTTGCATAAAAATCTATACCTGTTAAATTAGCTATAATATATAAAACACCTTGTGCAAAAGACACCCACAAAAGCCAGTAAAAAAATCTGTACAATCTAGAGTTGTCCATTTTAGCTGCGTATAATAAAAAACCAAGAGTGACAATTGGGTAATAAAAGTTAGCTCTAAAAACTTTTATAACTTCTAAATTTGGTATATTTTGAATTGTAATTGAATATATAATTTGAAACAAAATAAAACCAACCACAAAAAGCAGAAGGTTTCCTCCTTTAATTTTGGTGATTTTTTTTAAGTATTTTATATTAAAAACGAGATATAATAAACTAACTAGTAAAAAAAACAGTCTTAGGTCTATAAAAATTGTCTTAGGAATAAAGTTGAAGAAACTCGACGGCAGGGCAACAACTACAAGAAAAAAAATAAAGTCTGGTAAGAACTTATTTTTGAAGAAAACCTTTTCTATTCCCGGTAGTAAATTTTGTAAGTAATTGGGGTATTTTACTTTAGCCATACTCCTTTAGCCGTTTTATTTGTTATTTTGAAATACTGAATAAATAATGTTATTGAAATTATCAAAAGACAAAAAACCGTGGCTAAAAGCACCCCAGTTGATCCCATTCCTAATGTTTTACCAAAATAGTAAGATAAAGGAAGATTAATTATAGCACATGAGATATATGCAATAGTTTGAACTCTTATTTTACCTATTCCATTTGAAAAATAAGAGAAAAGAGTTTGAATACCCATCAAAACGGAATATACACCCATAAGCGCTGTAAGCGTGGCAGGCACTACTACTTTTTTACCAATCCAAATTTTAAAAATAGAATCTGAAAATATAACCATTATAATAGCAATTACTAATCCTCCTAAAATAATTTTTGATAAATTTCTAACTGTTTTTTTTATCCAGTCAAATTCATTTTTAGTGTAAGCCTCGGTTATTGCAGACCAGTAAGGACTCATAATCACAGTAAATAAAATAGTCAATGCACTAAAATATTTATGAGGTATAGTGTATGCAGTTACTTCTTCAGGTCCAAAAAGATAAGAAATGATGAAATTATCTGAAGTATATACAACCAACAAGCAAAGTTGAATGATAAAAAACTTAGTGCCCAAACCTCCAATTTTTTTTAGACTACTCCGTTTTATCTCAGAGAAAGATGGGATTAATTTCTCAAATTTTTTACTGAATAATATAATGCTAGCCACCAACAACCCAACCACCGGAGCCCCAGAAACTAATAAAGCATACCAATAAAAAGAAGTTATATTCGTAAATGTAATAATTACATAAATAGCAATTATAGCCAACATAGAACCTCCAACGCCTATTATTTGGGTGTAGGAAGGCATTTGGTGTGCTTGTAAAATTGAATTAATAGGTTTAAGAAAAAAATTGACAGAAAACAATAACAATACAATCATCGCTACAATTTTCAGGACATTTTCAGATACTGTATCTGTATTCAATATAATTTGAATTTCAGCTGTGTAAATGAATAAAGAACCTGCGATAATTATGAGAAATGAAACTAAAAATAAAAAAAAATACGTGGTACTAATATAACTTTTGCCGTGTTCAATTTGGTTTTTTGTTATAGCTATAGCCAAATGATTCCTTAAACCATGTGATAATCCGAAATCGAACATTCCCGCCCAAGCTATGATTCCTGAAAGAACAATCCAGACCCCATAATTTTCTACACCCAAATAAGAAATAGAAATTGGTACCATTAAGTACATTATGATCATTCCTATAACCTTAGCGAATAAGGAAATAGATATGTTTTTCCGGGCTTTAATGCTACGTTCTCCACCAGAGGCCAAAAAAGCTTTAACTCGATATTTAATATGTTGTATGCTTATTATCAAAATATACCGCTACTTAATTTTATTGTTTGGCCAAAACAGGTTTAATTTTTTCAATATCAAATCTTTCTTTCAAATTATTTTAAGTAATCATTTCTTTATTTCTCTCAAGTACTTGAGCCGGCTCTACTGATCGATCTTGGTAATATTTGATTACTTTCTTTAGAACTTTAGGCTTATTTCTTTTTCAAGATTAATAGCATTTACTTCGTTTACTGTCATAACATTATTGAGTGCTAATTTTTTAAACTTTTACTTCTTTATAATTTTCACTATTCTCTAAAAACCATTTATAGGTAGATTCAATTCCTTTTTCTAGATCAATAGATGCTTTCCATCCGGCAGCTTTCATCTTATTTACATTCATCAATTTTCTTGGCGTACCGTCTGGTTTAGAACTATCCCAAACGATCTCGCCATTATGCCCCACTACTTTTTGAATGGTTCCTGCTAGTTCTTTTATAGTTAAATCCTTACCTGTTCCAATATTATATAAGTGTTCTGGCAATTTATTTTCTAAAGCGAAGACTACCGCATCTGCCATATCGTCTACATGTAAAAATTCACGCATTGGAGTTCCACTACCCCATAATTCAACGGGCTCGTTATTATTAAGCTTGGCTTCGTGAAATTTACGAATCATGGCAGGAAGAACATGTGACGTTTTTAAATCAAAATTATCGTTAGGACCATATAAATTCGTAGGCATAAGACTCACAAAATACCTACCGTATTGCTTGCGGATAGCCTCACAGGCCTTCACCCCTGCAATTTTTGCAATCGCATACCATTCATTAGTGGGCTCTAAACTACCCGTTAACAAATACTCTTCCTTCAAGGGTTGGGTAGCCAGTTTAGGATAAATGCAAGAGCTTCCTAAAAATATAAATTTTTTAGCTTCCGTGATATGGGCAGCGTCTATAAGATTATTTTGAATTTGCAAATTCTCCATTAAAAACGGGTAGGGATATTCAGAGTTCGCGAGAATCCCACCCACTCTGGCTGCCGCATCAATGACAACTTCTGGTTTTTCAACATTAAAGAACTCCTTAACTGCCTCTTGATTCTTAAGGTCCAATTCTGCACTAGTTCTCCCTAGCAAGTTGTTGTATCCTTTGGCAGTTAATGCTCTCCAAATAGCAGATCCTACCATCCCTCGATGGCCTGCGATGTATATTTTTGAGGATTTTATCATTAATTCTAAATCGTGTTAAGGTGAATTACTTAAGCTATGATGCTCATTTCAGGATATGCAGCATCGAGGGCGGCACTAGTGTTACTCAAAATAATTCAAGGTATCATAACCACCATCTTTCAGATACTGATCTTTTTGCATCAACTTGATGTCACCTTTCATCATATCCTTTACTAGGTCTTGAAGATCGTATTGGCATTCCCAGCCTAATTTTGTTTTGGCCTTGGTAGCATCACCTATCAGAAGTTCTACTTCCGTAGGTCTAAAGTATTTAGGATCTACGGATAGCACTTCCTTATCAATTTCCAATTGAAACTGAGGGTTAGAACAAGAAACTACAAATGCTTTTTCATGAACACCTTCTCCTTTAAACTCCAGTACGATTCCCACTTCTAGAAACGCCATGCGCACAAAGTCACGAACCGGCGTGGTGGTACCTGTTGCGATGACCCAATCCTCCGCTTCTTCCGCTTGGAGAATCATCCACATCATTCTAACATAATCCTTTGCATGTCCCCAATCACGTTTAGCGTCTAGATTCCCTAGGTAGAATTTGTCCTGCAAGCCTAACGCGATGCGTGAAGCTGCTCTTGTAATTTTTCTTGTTACAAAAGTTTCCCCACGAATGGGCGATTCATGATTGAACAGAATTCCGTTACACGCATAGATGCCATAAGCTTCTCTATAATTTACCGTAATCCAGTAAGCGTACATCTTTGCTACCGCATAGGGCGATCTAGGATAAAACGGAGTGGTTTCGGATTGTGGCACTTCCTGAACCTTGCCATAAAGCTCTGAGGTGGAGGCTTGATAAATTCGGGTTTTTTTCTCCAATCCTAATAGACGTACTGCTTCTAGAATGCGAAGCGTTCCCAGTCCATCCGCATTACCTGTATATTCCGGCATTTCAAAAGAAACCTGAACATGACTCATAGCCGCCAAATTATAAATCTCATCGGGCATGATTTCCTGTATCAAACGGGTCAGGTTCGTACTGTCCGTCATGTCACCATAATGCAAAATGAACTTTTGATTCTCCACATGCGGGTCTTGATACAAGTGGTCTATTCGATCCGTATTTAGCAAGGAGGAACGTCGTTTCAGTCCGTGAACTACGTATCCTTTCTTGAGTAGAAATTCACTCAAATAAGCACCATCTTGACCTGTAACACCAGTTATTAACGCTGTCTTCATAATCTCTTTATAATCTTAAAATATTTTTCAACATCTGTAACTATTATTCTCTGTCGTAATCGTCTTCTATACGTACAATATCATCCTCGCCAAAATAGGTTCCGTGCTGTACTTCTATAAATACTAGAGGTTCTTTAAAAGGATTTTCAATTCTGTGTTTTGCCCCAAGTGGAATGATGGCAACTTCTCCTCTCACATAATCTTTTTGTACGCCATCCAAAGTTATTCTCCCAGTTCCTTGAACCATGGTCCAAACCTCCGCTCTTTTGTAATGGTATTGATAGGACAAACGCCCTCCAGGGTTGACTTCGATGCGCTTCACCTTAAAGGTTTCTCCTTCATCAAGTATAAAGTATTGACCCCAGGGTCTTTTTGAATCGTTCATTATTAAAGTATTATTTCTAATTTTCAGTGTTATTATTTCTTAGATGAACAAAGAAGTTTCTAAAGTCCATATATTTTGCAATATAATGGTTTGCTTCAAGGACATCTTACTCTTTTTGAGGAGTATCAAATTGTTTCTATACAGAGGGAAAATATTCTAAATATGGATTTAGATTAATAAAGTATTTAAAGTATAAGTTTAAATAATAGCTTTTATCTTATTTATCGTTCAATCACTTCTGTAAATTGTAAATAGAGACTAAAAATTTAAACTTTTTTACCGAGGGAGCCGTCTAAATGGCTCCGAGTCTAATTCCATGAACTATGAGTTTTTTTCCTTTAGGGTTCTTACAATTTAGCTTCTGCCTTATCCGCTAAAATCCCTTTGACATCATAGACCACAGCAGCAGCATCTGCTTTTAAGACATCTAAATCCAGCGTTATAAATTCCTGATGCGCCACGGTCAAAACAATCGCATCATACTTTTTATTAGGCATTGAATCTATGGTTACCAATCCATATTCCCTCATTACCTCCTCAGGACTTGCCCAAGGGTCATAAATATCAATGCTGGTTCCGTATCCCTTTAAATGCTGGATCACATCTACTACTTTGGTATTGCGTACGTCTGGGCAGTTTTCTTTAAAAGTGATCCCTAAGACCAATAAGCTAGCTCCTTTGATCTTTAAATCGTGGTTGAGCATTAATTTGATGACTTCGCTCGCCACATAGTGTCCCATGCTATCGTTCATACGTCTTCCCGCCAAAATGATTTCGGGATGATAGCCTGCTTCCTGTGCTTTTTGAGCTAAATAATAGGGGTCTACTCCTATACAATGCCCGCCTACCAAGCCCGGCTTGAAGGGCAGGAAATTCCATTTTGTAGCTGCCGCTGCTAAAACAGCGTGGGTATCAATATTTAATAAATTAAAAATCTTTGCCAATTCATTTACAAAGGCGATGTTGATGTCCCGCTGTGCATTTTCTATGACTTTAGCCGCCTCGGCTACCTGTATGGTTGGCGCCAAATGAGTACCTGCTGTGATAACAGATTTATACAATTCGTCTACCTGTATTCCTATCTCTGGAGTAGATCCTGATGTCACTTTTAGTATTTTTTCTATCGTGTGCTCTTTATCGCCTGGGTTGATGCGTTCTGGCGAATAGCCTGCAAAGAAATCCTTATTGAATTGGAGTCCGCTATGTTTTTCCAGCACCGGCACACATTCCTCCTCCGTGGCTCCTGGATATACGGTGGATTCATAGATCACGATATCTCCTTTTTTGAGTACAGATCCCACACTTTCACTTGCTTTGTACAGCGGTGTTAAATCTGGTCGGTTGTTTTTATCTACGGGTGTAGGAACGGTGATGATATAATAAGTGCAGTCTGCCACATCCTGTAAGGCATCTGTACAATAAAGCCCTTTAGCGTTTGTATTGAAATCAGTCACTAAGACCGCTTGCAAGTCCTCGTCAGGTACTTCTAGGGTCTTGTCTGTTCCTTTAGTTAATTCGGCTATTCTATTCTTATTGATATCAAACCCGACTACTTGGTATTGGGTGGCAAAAAGGCGTGCCAGCGGCAAACCCACATAACCCAGCCCAATTACGGCTATTTTTTTTTTCATTTGTTCCCTATTTATGCTTTTACGAAAGCTGAATACCCGTATTATTATTAATTTATAAATGCTTCCAATACCACTCCACTGCTTGGGCTAGTCCGGCTTGTAAATTAAACTGTGGGTCGTAGCCTAATATTTTTTTTGCTTTTTCAATAGATGCTAAGGAGTGTGGCACGTCACCAGCACGGTTGGATCCGTAAATGGTAGGCACCTTTAAAATTGCTGGATCGTGATGTGCTAAGGCTTCTTTTAAGAGCGTCACCAGCATGTTTAAATCTGTACGGTCGCCACAGGCTACATTAAATACGGTATTTTCTGCCGCTGCATCAGTGGCGAGCATGGCTTTTACATTTGCTTGAATCACGTTGTCTATATAAGTAAAGTCCCGTGAATAGGTACCATCGCCATTCATGACAGGGGATTCTTTTTGCATTAATTGCTTGGTAAATAACGGGATTACGGCTGCATAAGCACCGTTAGGGTCTTGTTTGCGGCCAAACACATTAAAATACCTGAGTCCGACGGTATTGAATCCGTAGGTTTTATAAAACACGTCAGCATACAGCTCGTTTACATATTTGGTAATGGCATAAGGTGATAAAGGCTTGCCTATGTGATCTTCTACTTTAGGCAATGCTTTAGAATCGCCGTAGGTAGAGGAACTGGCCGCATAAACCATTTTTTTTACGCCTGCATCTTTACTTGCCACCAGCATGTTTAAAAACCCGCCCACGTTTACATCGTTACTGGTAATGGGGTCTTTAATGGAACGCGGTACGCTTCCTAACGCTGCTTGGTGCAACACGTAATCGCAACCAGCAACCGCCTCCCGACAGGTAGCTAGATCTCGTATATCGCCGTTTATAAAATGAAAACGCTCGTGGTCTTTTATGGCATTTAAGTTGTGCTGGTGCCCAGTCGCAAGGTTGTCTAATGCCGCAACCGTGTAGCCTTGTTCCACCAAATGCTCACAGAGGTTGCTCCCTATAAATCCCGCACCACCAGTTACTAATACTTTAATTGTTTTGTTCATTTTTTAAGATATTCCTTATTTATTTTTCCAATATCAGCTTCGTCCCCAACCCGTTTAAAATAAGAATGGTTTTATTTCCTTTTTGTTCTTTAAAAGTGGCTGACTGGCCTTTAAAAACGCCTTCTTCTACAATGATAGCAGCACCGGGTTTTAGGGCTGCAAAGCGCACTTCTTTATAGGTATCGCTCAGCATTTCTTTCAAGGTTTCAATTTCTTCTTCTCGCACTACAGCGGGTTTTCCCAACCAAAACAAGTAGCGCACCACACCGGGGATCTCAAAAACGGCTAGACGTTGTTCCTCCGCCAGCTGTACAAATACGTAAGAGCTAAAGAGCGGCAGGGTGACTTTTTTTTTTCTATCGCTCCATTGTTTTAGAGTAGTGACTAAAGGGCAGTATACCGTGATGCCTGCTGCGGCTAGACGTTCTGCTACCTTTACTTCATTTTTTGGTTTTGTGTACAGGACCAACCAGTTCATTTGTGTGTTGTTTCGTTTCTATGCGGTATTTGTATAATAATACACTGTAAAACAGTGTATTAACACTGTTTTATAACTGAAGATGTGTGTGGACTATGCAAGGCTACGCCGCTGTAAGTCCCCTTTTTCTTTTAGAACTCCTATACTCCTGTACACCTCCACGAACTTTTTTACTCTTCAACGGCAAAATAATACATATTAAGGCTTTTGCTTCCGTAACCTGTACATTCTTTTACTAATATTCACTCATCCATGCATGCATTCGGTTCTCCTGAGTATGTTCTTTTAATGCTTTCGCGAAAGCATAGCAATACATACCGTTTCCACTTGTCATTCCCACACTCCTTAAAGCACCTTAGCATCTAAGTACTTCTAGATCCAGGTACCGCATCCCTTATGAAGCACCCGAATCAACACTGTGTTTACAAACGTTCCCATCTGCCTCAGTATGGATTCACTTAATCGCAAAGCTAAAAGGTTTTTTTGCAGTTTCCTTAGGGTTTTCCGTAAGGAACTGAAATGAGTTGCTTTTATCTTGAGCTTTATACATTTAAAGGGTGGAAGAATGTGATCTTATGGTATAAAATCCTCTTGCTTTGTTCTCAATTTCTGGTGTGCATTTTGCTTTCATACCGCAACGGGTGCGGCATCAACTTTATGATGTTCGCTTTCGCGAAAGCGAACATCATAAAAGCAGGATCAGCCTTTGCCTGTGGTATATACCTCAAAACCTATGCCTTTTAACAGCTCTTGATCCAGCAACATGCGGCCATCAAAAAGAAAGGCTGGTTTTAACATGTGATCATATATGCTTTGCCAATCGTATTTCTTAAACTCATCCCATTCCGTTAAAATAGCGGTGGCATGTGCCTTTTTTACAGCATCCATAGGGTCGTTTACTACGGTTAATAAGCTTCTATTCTCTGTATCTGATCGGGTTCCTAAATAATTAAGGTCGCTATAGATTTGCTCTGCGGTTACTTTAGGATCATATACCACCACTTCTGCCTGCTCTTTTAACAGGTAGTCGGCCACATAAATAGCAGCAGATTCTCTCGTATCGTTGGTGTCTTTTTTAAACGACCAACCTAGTAAGGCAATTTTCTTACCCGATACGGTGTTGAATAAAGTCTTTACGATGTTCTTAGCAAACCTGCGTTTCTGGTGATCGTTCATAATGATCACCTGTTCCCAATAATCGGCTACTTCTTGCAACCCATAGGTCTGGGATATATACACCAGGTTTAAAATATCTTTTTGAAAACAAGAACCCCCAAAACCTACAGAGGCTTTTAAGAATTTAGATCCTATTCTAGAATCGGCACCTATGGCTCTAGCTACTTCATTCACATCGGCTTCGGTAACTTCACACAACTCTGATATAGCGTTTATACTGCTTACCCGTTGGGCTAAAAACGCATTGGCTGTGAGCTTTGAAAGCTCAGCAGACCATACGTTAGTGGTTAATATGTGTTCTCTTGGCACCCAATTTGCATAGACCTCTACTAAAGCTTGTTGTGCTTTTTTACCTTTCTCGGTATGCTCTCCACCTATCAATACCCGATCTGGGTTTAGTAAATCAGTTACGGCGGTACCTTCTGCTAGAAATTCTGGATTGGATAGGATATCAAAATGAACGCCATTGCCGGTATTGTCTAAAATACTTCTCAATGCTTCAGCAGTTCTTACTGGTAAGGTAGATTTTTCAACTATTATTTTATCACTTGTGGCTACAGCGGCTATTTGTCTGGCACAAAGTTCAATATACTTAAGGTCTGCTGCCATGCCTTTTCCTTCTCCATAGGTTTTAGTAGGCGTATTCACAGAAATAAAAATCATATCAGCCTCTTGAATGGCTGCGTTTACATCGGTAGAAAAGAACAAGTTTTTGCCTCTAGTTTGCCCTACCAACTCCGGCAAGCCAGGTTCATAAATGGGAATATGAGTTGCGTTTTCATCGTTCCAAGCGGCTATTCTGTTCTCATTGATATCTACGACATTCACTTTTATATGAGGACATTTTGCTGCTATCATGGTCATGGTCGGACCTCCTACATACCCGGCACCGATACAGCAAATATTCTTAATCTCCATGTTATAAATTTTGATTTGCAAAATTACCTAAAACACTCTTAACATCATAGACCACAGCGGTTTTATTCATATAATTTTTAAGAGGTAGGGACGTGTATGGGGATTTTGTCTTCTACCGAACACATTGAAATACCTCAATCCTAAGGTGTTGAAGCCATAGGTTTTGTAAAAAACATCAGCATACAATTCATTTACATATTTTGTTATCGCACAGGGCGATAAGGGCTTACCGATCACCTCTTCTACTTTGGGCAATGCTTTTGAATCTCCATAAGTAGAAGAACTTGCGGCGTACACCATTTTTTTTACTCCTGCATCTTTACAAGCAACTAGCATATTCAAAAACCCGCTTACATGTACATCATTTGATGTTATGGGATCTTTTATGGACCTGGGTACGCTTCCTAGCGCTGCTTGGTGCAGCACATACGTTCTTCCTGCTACCGCTTTGCGGCAGGTTTCCATAGCTCTGATACCTCCATTTAGAAACTCAAAATTAGGACACCTCATTAAATGCTTGATATTTTCCAACCTCCCTGTAGCCAGATTATCCAGTCCTAGAACATCACATCCTTTTTCAACAAAATACTCAGACAAATTGCTCCCTATAGAACCAGCAGCCCCTGTAATTAAGATCTTTATGTTCCTATGGATAACCGTTTTTAGTTCCTAATAAAATGTACCTGTTTAGTTCCTGAAAAAGTGACGCAAAAATAGTGCTCAGGTTGCCTTTTATGATTGCGTCAAAATAGAATTACTGATAAGTCACTATCCAACAATGGGTTAACACTGATGGCCAGCACCACATTTTATTTTAATAGATTTTTTATATAGTCATAATAATCGCCTTTTAAAAATTGGACCCAGTTATTTAAATCTGTTTTAGTGATCCACTGGTTGTTTAAGGCAATCTCCTCAATACAGGCTATTTTTAAACCTGTTCTTTTCTCTACCGCTTTTACAAACTCTGTGGCTTCGGTTAAGGCTTCATGGGTACCCGTATCTAACCAAGCAAAACCTCTACTGAGGATTTGCATTTCTAGCGTTCCCTTTTCCAGGTAGAATTGGTTGATAGAAGTGATCTCCAACTCTCCTCTTGAAGAGGGCTTCAGATTTTTTGCAACTTCTATAACTGAATTGGGATAAAAATACAAGCCCACCACGGCGTAATTAGATTTAGGAACCTCTGGCTTTTCTTCTATAGAAGTGACTTTTCCATTTGCATCAAAAACGGCTACACCATAACGCTCTGGATCTTTGACATAATTGCCAAATACTACGGCTTTCTCGTTTTTAGACACTTGATCCACTACATCCCTCAACTTTCCTTGAAAACCAGAACCATAGAAGACGTTATCTCCCAAAACTAAAGCTACTGGATCACCTCCTATAAATTCCTCCCCTAAAATAAATGCTTGAGCAAGACCGTCTGGACTGGGCTGTACTTTATAGGACAGCTGGATCCCCAACTGGCTTCCATCGCCTAAAAGCCGCTGGAAATTAGGCAGGTCTTGAGGGGTAGAGATGATGAGTATTTCCTTAATATGTGCTAACATTAAAACGGATAGCGGATAATAGATCATTGGTTTATCATATACAGGGAGCAATTGCTTGCTGACTGCTATGGTTAAGGGATGCAACCTGGTACCAGATCCTCCGGCTAAAATGATTCCTTTCATATTATGTATCGTGTTTCTTATTATACAGTTGGTATTCTCCAGAAGTAATATGATCCAGCCAGTCTTGATTCCCTAAATACCATTGAATCGTCTGGTCCAGCCCTTCCTCAAAATTAAGAGACGGCTTCCATCCCAATGCATCCTCAATTTTTGATGCGTCTATGGCATACCTGAGGTCGTGGCCGGGTCTATCAGTCACAAAAGTAATTAATTGCTCACTTTCCCCTTGTGGCCTGTTTAAATAGGCATCCATTTTAGAACACAATAGCTTTACTAGATCTATATTTTTCCATTCGTTGTGCCCACCTATATTATAGGTTTCACCTGGTGTTCCTTTGTGAAAGACGGTATCTATAGCATTTGCATGGTCTTTAACAAACAACCAGTCTCTTGTATAATGACCATCTCCATACACCGGTAAAGGTTTTAAATGGATGATGTTATGTATAAATAACGGAATTAATTTTTCAGGAAATTGAAAGGAGCCGTAATTATTGGAACAATTAGAAATCACATAAGGCAACCCGTAGGTTTCTCCATAAGCACGAACAAAATGATCTGAACTGGCCTTAGAAGCAGAGTAAGGTGAATTAGGGTCGTAGGAGGTCTTTTCTGTAAAAAGACCCTCAGCACCCAAAGAGCCATAGACCTCATCGGTACTGATGTGGTAAAACAGACCTTTTTTGTAATCAGAATGTTGTTTAAATGCTTCTAATACATGAAGAGTTCCTAGGATATTGGTTTTTGCAAAAGACAAAGGGTCTTTGATGGATCGATCCACATGCGACTCTGCGGCCAAATGTATCACGCTGTGAAACTGATGCTCTTTAAAAAGACGGTCCATCTCTGCGGCATCTGTAATGTCAGCTTTTAAAAAATTATAATTGGCTTTGTCCTCTATATCTTTAAGGTTCTCCAAGTTACCGGCATAAGTCAATGCATCTAAATTATACAGATCATACGCCGTGTATTTATTTACAAAATGTCTGACCAGATGCGAACCTATAAATCCAGCACCTCCAGTTATCAAAATTTTCTTTTTCATTCTTTAACAATTCATTTATGAATGGCGCTCTGTATTTTAAAGGTAGGTGACACCGCCACAGCAAACTTACAAATAACCTTGAAATAAGAACTTATTACTCAACAGCTATGTGAACGAAAAACTACTGGATCTGGTATCCTTGTAAAGAAATTAACAAACACCAGATCTGATTCTTAAGGTTTTGACAAAAGGTAAAAAAGAGCTGATTTAAAAAATAAATAATTTTAAAGTCCTGTTTTTTATTTAATATCTATATTTGCAGGTGAAGCAAGAACACATCTAAATGAAAAAATTACTACTATTATCGTTTTTAGCGCTAGGCATGATGGCTTATGCACAAACAACTGAGGAAGCGGAGTCTACTGTTCCCACACTTAAAAATTGGTCCATAGATTTAGGTGTGGGCGTCCACAAAGCCGAGAGACCATTTAGTGATGGAGCTGTTACCAATAACCCATCTCTTTTTCAAATGGACTTAGGTGTGAGGTATATGTTTAATAACAAATTTGGTTTGAGAGCTGATTTTGGTTACAAAAAATTTGAAGGGGCTGAAAACAGTATAGATTTTAGTACCAATTACTACAAATTTACTTTAGAAGGAGTTATGAATGCTGGAAATGTTTTGGGCTTTAGAGAAATGTCAAACCGTTTTGGCCTATTGTTACACGGTGGTATGGGAGTTTCTGCTCTAGCTATTGAGGAAGCTCCTGGCGGTCTTGATAATATGATGAATTTTCAAGCAGGTTTAACCCCTCAATTTCGTTTGACGAACAATCTGGTTCTTTTTAGTGATCTGTCCATTCTAGGCCATATCAGACAAGACTATACGTTTGATGGTGTTGCTAGAGCTGCAATTGATAAATTAGGCTTTGACGGTTTCTTAGTTAATGCATCCATAGGTATTACATTTTACTTAGGTGATGGAGCTGTTCCTGCTGATTTTTCAGAAGATCCTTTGGTAACAAAATTATTTGACGTTGCCGATAAAATGGAACAAATGGCAAGCGAAAATGCTGATGAAGATCAGGATGGTGTACCCAACTACTTAGACAGAGACAACACTACAGAAAGTGGAGTGCGTGTGGACAGTAAGGGTCGTGCTATAGACGAGAATAAAAATGGTATTCCAGATGATATGGAAAGCTCTTTAAATTCCCGTTATGCAAGTAAGTCTGATCTTCAAACTTCGATTAATGAAGTTAAAGGTGCCAACAAAGGGTTGATCAATCAATTGATTAACGAGGGATATGTAAATGTGTACTTTAATTTTAATAGTACCCAACCTACTACCTATTCCTTAGGAGCTATAAATACGATTGTTAGGTACATGAAAGATAATCCTAACGCTAGTGCAACCCTTACTGGTTTTGCAGATGAAGTAGGCAGTCCTGAGTACAACAAAACACTATCTGAAAGACGCGCTAAAATGGTTAATGATGTACTTATCGCAGCTGGAATTGACGCAAGCCGTCTGACTCAAAATGGTGGTGGTGAAGATGCGTCTGTTGACAAATCAAGCGCTGATGCAAGACAATTAGTAAGAAGAGTTACTTTTAGAGTGAACTAATTCTTAATTCATACGTTTTAAAAAAAAGGACCGCTAAAGCGGTCCTTTTTTTTTGCCTCTAATTGAAAAATTTTCAAGAGACAACTCATTGAAGTGCCATTAAATACTGCGTCATCGCAAATGAATCTGATTTTTACTCCTGTCCTGATGTAGCCGTGCTTGCCCATACAAAAAATACCTTCCTTAAACCAACTCCTGCATGCACCTAAAAAAAAGCAACCACGAGCTGGTGCTTTTTAAAACTAGTGTGCCAGCGGCATATCAATGCCTCCGTCCTATTTTTATATACCTACACAGCACAAGTAAAAAACGAGTAGGCAGTGATCACGTTAGATAATTACTAGGACCTTTTCATTGGTAACTAAATACTGCCTATACCTATTTTAAAGAAGTGTCACTTAAAAATTACACCAGTGGTCATTTTATAGCGGCGCGCACTCTTAGTGTCGTTTATAGAAATATGCATGTGACTTGCACGGTCTACCCTTTCCATAAAAAAGCCTGCCGATTATTACCTGAGTTGATTCGTTCCTTCGTTCTTATTTGATTTTTAATTTTTGACAAGCTGCGTTTTTTCCTATTCTTAAAAAGAATTCAGCGACGTCAAAATGATTTTATATCCTGAAATCATCACCTACTCTTCGCATCAGCAACAAAAAAAACCGATTCGTATTAGAATCGGTTTTGAACTGTTTTAAGATGGATCAACTACTCTTCTAAGCCTTTTCTCAACCAAGCTTCATAAAGATCTATCTCTGGTGTATAAGCAATAGGTTGGCTGATGTCCTTGCCGTTTTTATCTTTAATAACGTACAAGGGTTGGGCAGCCGTTTCATAATTGTCTTTTTGAAACTCCATCCACTTATCTCCTATGGTTCTTACCTTCTTACCCGTCATCTCGGAGGTATATTGATCTTCTTTAGGCAATTTATTTTTATCATCTACATAAAGAGAAATCAATACAAAATCGTTTTTCAGCATGTTTAATATTTTTGGGTCGCTCCACACCCGTTCTTCCATCTTGCGACAGTTCACACATGCCCAACCTGTAAAATCGACTAGAATAGGTTTGTTCACTTCTTTTGCATACGCCAGTCCTTCTTCATAATCGTGAAAAGCAATGATGTCATGAACCGCAAGATGCGCTCCTTCTGGGATCTCTATATGTGCTTCTAACTTAGTATACCCTACTCCATAAGGAGCTTCAGCATAATTCAATGGTGGTGGAAACCCAGAAATAATTTTTAAAGGCGCGCCCCATAAACCAGGAATCATGTAGATCGTAAAAGTGAGCGCTACCAGACCTAACAGCAATCTACCTACAGAAATAGGAGCATCTGGACCGTCGTGTGGCAATTTAATTTTACCCAATAAATATAAAGCAAGCGCGCCAAAAACAGCGATCCAGATAGCTAAGAACACTTCCCGTTCGATAATATGTGTTTGATACACTAAATCTGCTGCTGATAAGAATTTGAAGGCTAGTGCTAATTCTAAGAAACCCAATACCACTTTTACCGTGTTCAACCAGCCACCTGATGCAGGCAGCGAATTCATCCAACCGGGGAAAATAGCAAACAAGGCAAATGGCAATGCGATGGCCAGTGAAAATCCAAACATACCTATCACAGGAGCAAGTCCACCTTTAGAGGCTGCTTCTACAATAAGCGATCCTACTATAGGCCCAGTACAAGAAAAGGAAACAATGGCTAAGGCCAGTGCCATAAAAAATATTCCAGCGATCCCGCCTTTATTTGCTTTTTCGTCTGCTTTATTAGCCCAAGATTGGGGCAATGTAATCTCAAAAGCACCTAAAAAAGAAGCGGCAAAAACTACTAATATTAAAAAGAATGCCACATTAAAATAGACATTGGTACTCAACTCATTTAAAGATTCTGATCCAAAAATAGCGGTGACGACCGTCCCTAATAACACATAAATAACAATAATAAATACGCCGTAAAGGATCGCATTTGAAATGCCCTTTGCACGGGTTTTACTTTGCTTTGTAAAGAAACTTACCGTAAGCGGGATCATAGGAAACACGCAAGGTGTGAGCAATGCGGCAAAGCCAGAAAGGAATGCCACAATAAAAATAGTCCAAAGACTGCGGTCCTTTTTTTCTTCCTCTTTTTCTTCTTCTAATTCGGTCTTACTTTTTTTTTTATCCGTACCCTTTTCTTTTGTATCGGCTTTATGAGCTCCTTTTAAAGGAATATCAGCTTCTGGCGCACCCACCGCCAGCATGGGGTCTAATTCTTCATCTAGGTACTTTTCAATAATATCTTCAGCACCAAATGGAACGACAGCATTGGGATCTAATTTAAAAGTAAGTGCTTTACCCATAGGTCTTAAGCATCTTTCTTCATCACAAGTCATGAAAAACACCTCAGCAATGATGTATTTTAAGTCGGTATCAAGAAGCTTGATTTTTTGTTTGAAAGTTGCGGCATCAGAGAATTGATAGACATTAAACTCCCAAACTGGCGAATACGCCGCATAAGAGCCCGTTTCTTTATTAATTCCTGTCAATTCTATTTTATCATCTACACCATAAAAACTTAGCGTAGTGGGAATAGGACCTGCATCTTTTGGAGTAGATGTTTGCGAATACAAATGCCACCCTGGATCGATAGTAGCGGTGGTTATAAGTTCATATTCTGTCTCAGAGAGTTGAACAACTTCTGTAGACCAGGACGTGGGATCTTCTTGAGCGGTTACTTGTAAAAAAATGAGGGCTGTTAAAGCAATAAGGAGCTTTCTCATGGGCTTTGGGTTATTTCTATAATCGATTTTGTTTCACTTGTAATTTTGTGGTGCTTGCTGGCTCTTATTCCTACCAACCATATGATGTTGCTCCCACTTATCAATACTACTACTTTTTCTCGTTCTAAAGAAGGAATTTTATGGTCAGTTAGTAGATCGCTTATCAATTTACTGCCTTTCATTCCAAAAGGCATCATGCGATCTCCATGCTCCCAGGTTCTTAAGATCAAAGGCCATTTTATGTTAGTTGTGTCTAACAAAATTTTATCTGTCAAATTTAAAGATTTTAAGTAGCCCAATGCATCTTCTGACACTACTGTTTTCAATTCCAGTTTTACATCTTCCATGGCGATAGTTCTGGATAGCTGATCAATCTCCATATAAATAGCTTCTGAGGTAGCGGATGTACTTAAAATTAAAACATCCCGTTCTTTTGTCAATATCCTATCGCCTGATCGAATATTTTTACCGTTTTCAGCATCTAATAACACCACCGCATCTGGAAGGTTGAAGTGGTACTCTTTGAGAAGTTCATACAGATA
>Ga0222644_1000179_pt1 | contig 28887 bp, 41 predicted proteins | sample AntAcemetagen291_FD_179800 | JGI IMG/M metagenome (GOLD analysis project Ga0222644, IMG submission 179800) | Saline water microbial communities from Ace Lake, Antarctica - #291 | ecosystem: Environmental > Aquatic > Non-marine Saline and Alkaline > Saline | place: Antarctica: Ace Lake...
TCTTTATTACTTGTGGTAAACGTACATTAAGACATGAATTAAGCAAAGGACGAAGCGGTAACAGCGCTCATTTGTCTAAGGCAAATGATATAACTACTGAGGACAAAGAAAAAATGACTTATCTGTCCAACCTTTTAAAAAATAAATGGATTGGTGGCTTTAAGCATTATGTTTCTGAGCATTTTATTCATATTGACATATCCAGAAATAGAACATGGTAGATCTAAAAAAACAATCTTACAAAGAAAAAAACGGAACATCTAAGGTGGGCGATGGATTTCGTTGGTTGATCAAACAAGGAAAAGAAGTCGCTCCAGAACTTTTACAGCTTGCGGGGAGTTTGACCGGTGTAAAAGCTTTAGGAATCTTAGCTAACAAGATAAGTGACTCTGCTGATATTTCTCAAATAGATAAAGATATGCTTTTAGCCGAGCTGGAATTAGACATTAAAGAATACGAAATTCAAGTTGCTGACAGAAATGCAGCAAGGACTAGACAAGTTGAAATTGCTAAATCTGGAAAAAAAGATTTGTTGTACAACGTATCTGGATTTATCGGATTAGGAGTCTTTGCTTTTGTTGTTTATTCAATAGTTTTCTTAGACATACCTGAATCAAACAAGGAGATATTTATACATCTTATTGGAATAGTTGAAGGTGTTGCGTTGGGAATATTTGGTTTCTTTTTTGGAAGCTCAGACGTTGAGAAAAAACGTTAACTTAAAAACTGATATCCAAGTTAGAAACTATCGATTTGTGATTGGTCCACAAGTCGGAGTAACTTACACTACAGATGGTTTTTTGCCTTATTTGGGCGTGGGATTAACTTATCGATTGATACGTTTTTAAAAATAAATATGTTAAAGTTTCTTTTATTACTTGCAGATATGCAAGTATGTTTTATATTTGTGTATGTAATTAATTCAACACTTAGAAACTATGAAAAAAGGCTTGAAGATACAGATAACAGAAAGTTCTAACTATAGCGGTCAGGATATGGATTGGACTGAGCCTTTTACTGGATTAAAAACCATAGCAAAAGGAGGTGAATGGGTTTGTCACACAAGTCAAGAATTAATAAAAGAATTTAGATCTAAAAAAATATGTGTCACTCCAAATAATTATTCACAAACTTATTTTGTAAGCAATTCATCAAAAAAAGAAGTAGTTTCAGAATGGCATAAGATCAAATTCCTCTACTCATTTTTTCTTCCAGAAGGCACAATTGTAGAGACTTATTCTGAAGATGAATATAGATTTGATCTAGATAATAGTTTTGAAGTTGTTTTTTCAGGAAAAATACTCAGAAGAAATGGAGGTAAAAAAATTGGGAATTAAAATAAAGAAGTTTACTTTGATTTGGTCTTTTCAGATACTACAAAACCATTAATAAAATAAGCTATGCCAAACTATAACATGTATTCAAAATTAGGAAAGCAATTAATATTTGACTTCATCAAAGACCGGATGCAAGAAAAAAAGATCACACAATTAAAGCTTTCAGAATTAATTGAGATTAACGAATCCACTTTGATTCGCAATTTTAAAGGTAAAACCGAAATGTTGTTGACCACTTATCTTAAAATCTGTGGAGCCTTAGATTTAAGACCGTATCTAATACCTTTAGAGATAGATGAAAACGAGTTTAAGAGACTGTTTTTTAATTAGAATGTTTACGAATAGTTTACGATTTACTGTGTTTTTGATTGTAAACCCTTTCTATTAATGATTAGTTTTTCGGGCTCATAACCCGAAGGTCACTGGTTCGAGTCCAGTCCCCGCTACTAGCTTAAAGCCCTTGATATAAGGGCTTTTTGCATTTTATATACTTTCCTTCTATTACAAAAATCTATTTTTTATGATAGTTTGTACTACTTTTGCGTAAATTGTTTACGGAAAGTATACGAATTATGAACGGAAAAATAATGCTCTTAAAAAATGATGGCCTTACTAAAAATGGCTATCCAGTCAAATTGATATTGTCACATGATAGAAAAATAAAAAGAAAAAAGCTTTTTTCTATTTTTGAAACTGACTGGAATCAGCTTAGGGAACTTCCCAAACCTACTGCTGCTGATTTTGAAAATAAGTATGATTTTGTACTCTCTATAAAATCAAAATTGCAAGATCTGGAATTTCAAAATATAACTGACTTTGAAATTGCACTAAATTATCTATTTGAATACCGTGCTACTAAAATAACCTCATTTTATTCTTATTTTCAAAAGAGGATTGATTTTATGTTGCAACAAGACAGAAAAGGAAATGCAAAGGTATATGCTGAAACTTTGGTGGATCTTAAGAAATTTAAACATTCTCTTACTTTTGAAGAAGTTACAATGCAATTTTTAAATAATTACAAATTATACAAAAAGGATCAAGGTCTTAAAAATACAAGTATTAAGAAAAATTTAATTACTGCAAGAGCTGTATATAATTCTGCCATAAAAGATGGGCAGATTGAAAATTTTAACCCTTTTCTGGGCTTATTTAGTGATATTCCAATCAATAAAAGACGTGCTAAAAATTATTATTTAGGACCAGATGAAATTTTAAGAATTGAAAATATAAAGACTGTGCATGTATCTCATCAGAGAGCTATAGATCTTTCGCTTATTCAATTTTATCTTGGTGGTGCAGACCTTATCGATATATTTTACCTCAAGAAAACTGATATTGAAAATGGTAGAGTCTTTCTGAAACGTAGAAAAAACGGTGAACGCGCTTATATTTATGATGTAAAGTTGACTCACAAAGCTGAAAATTTAATTTCTAAGTACACCGAAGACAAAGATTATATATTCCCCTGGAGAAAGTCTTTTGAAGCTTATATTACTTTTAGGGACAATCACAACCGTAACATAAAAAGAGTTCAAAAGATTTATAACATTAAGCTGATGCCCAAAGATGGTAACTTAACCACAAAAGTAATGAGACATACTTTTGCGACTTTGGCGAAATTTAAGCATTATGACCAAGACTTAATTCGCGAGTTGATGGGCCATGAAAGAAATGATATCGATACGATTTACAAAGACAAGTACCCGGAAGCTGAAAGAGATTCTATGCAGGAAGATGTGACTAGCTTTAAGTAATTTTCTACCAATTCTTATTCTCTTTAATGTTCATGTAAGTTTCAAAATCATTAAATAAATTCTGTATATCCTCTCTGGCAGTTTGCTCAGGATAAATAAATTGAGGATCACCTGTTTTTCGACTACTATATTCCCGAGGAGTTATCGTGATCCTAGCCTTATTTTCCTTAATATCTATATTTATAATTGCGAAAATACCGCCGTTTGGAATAACTTGATAGTTAAGATCTACAGTAAACGTTTGCTTTAGCATGTATTTGCCTGTAATAGTACCGCTTTCTTTGTCTGAAAATTGAATAACTGATTCTGCATTATTAAAAGTTTTTACCATCCACTGGTTCGCTTTTATATATAATTCGTCTTTCGTATTAACAATATCAAAAACTTTTTGAACATTATCAATTTGGACAAGCTCCATAGGTGCACAACACACTAAAAGTATAGATAATAAGAAGATTATTTTTTTCATAATTAGAAGAATTTCTTAATCGACCCTAAAACTATGAAAAATTTCTCAATTAATTCTATGGGCATGTCCTGAGCATCATAATCCTCTAAATTTTCTGGAACAAACTGAACATGACCTTCCAGCTTGGATTTCCGTAAATACTTAATAGTGCGCATTTCTGTCATAACTATGGCATAAATTTCACCATATATAATCTGCTGTATGTCTGTTTTGATCTGTAAGGCAAGCAAATCGCCATTTTCTATAACCGGTGACATTGAATTCCCAATATTATTTACCCACAAGTCTGCCTTATTATAGGGCTCATAGTCTATAAAGAAATCTGCTTTATACTCTTCTGAATTAAAGAGCATATTAAATCCAGATGTGAAATCTACATTGTAGTACGGTACGCCTTTGTTTTTAGTTTTTAGTGGTGTAAGGTGAGTTATATTGTCTTCGTTCACCTTAGAGCCTAAAACATAGTTTTCTAAATAGCTTAAAATAGTATCTACAGTCTCAGTTCTTGGTTTTTTTGTGACACCATAAAGGATCTTTTGAACGCCTTTTGCGGACAAACCTGTGTCTTTATTTATCTTATACGGTGTAATTTCTAACTCTTCGCACCTTTCTTTGATAATTTGTAGCTTTTCTTTAATTGTCAAACCTTTCATAATCATTTGTTTATACATTTGTTAGTAATAAAGTACACTATTAGTACTTATTAGTACTTATTAGTGTTATATTTGTCTTGGCATTATAAATGTACAAACTTTGTGCCATTAATTTATAAAATATGGAAGCAATATTAATTGAACCGCACAATGACAAGATGCAAGCATACGCAAGATGTGTAAGCGTTGTTAACGAATTTCATAAAATGGGATTTGGTAATAGATCTGCATTTTGTGTGATAGTGCAAGAGTATGACAGCACTTATAAGGACTATCATAAAATTAAAAAGCTACATGAATTTTGGAATATGCGAGCTCATAAGCTAGATATGATTGTTGAATTGGAATCTGTTGTTGACCGACTAAAAAACGAATAATGAGCACTTTAGAACAATTCGTAGACTATTTAAAAAGCAACGATCTGATGATTGCTCCTAGAGATCTTGTGCAAGAACGAGTGAAAATACAATCTGCAGTAGATCTTGTAAATAGAAAGGTATTTGCCAGTTTTAAAGAGCTGTCGGATGCCCAAGTCTTTGGCAAAATCTCTCCACAGGGTGTAAAGATATTTCTTAAGAAATACGCTAAAGAAGATGATCTCATAATGCTAGACAAGGGCAATAGATCTGTCTGGAAACTTAGGACTAAGGCCATACAACAACTTCAAAATTTAAGACAATGACTAAAATTAGCATCTTTTTGAAAAAGTTATATAAAGAATTACAAAAATTGGGTTCAGCTGCTGCATGGACTAAAAGGCAATAATCTATAAACTATGGAAACCAACTTAAAACAAATTCAGAAAAGACCAGACTCCTTTAATTGCAGGGTTGGTAAAAAATATTGCACAAAAGTTAATAGTCTGTGTGATCCTCAAGCAGAACGATTTCTAGATAGATGCTCAATATGCAATAGACCAGGATGAATCTTAAAAAAATTAAGAAATGAACAACAATAAAAACCTAAAGATTATAGCAAATCTTGTCATGCATAATTTTGAAGTTAGGCATAATCAAGTCACTGGTGTCAAGGATACTACAGAGAAGATCCTGGCCTGTCTTATAGCAAAGTTCTGCTCTGGATGTAAAGACTATGAGATTGCTAACTACTTCCAGATTAATCAACATTACATGAATATGAGTATTGAAGATATTCAAATTGAATTACTACTTATGGATAAGACCATGCAAGAAGCTATATATAAAATGGTTGACCATGCTAGAGAAATTATACAAATCATTGAACCCGACTATTAATTATAAGCTCACAGGCTTTGTCTGTGGGCTTAATTATTAAATATACAGTATGAGTATACACAGAGATTTTAAAGGGATATGGATACCAAAAATCATTTGGTTGAACAAAGATATGAGCATTATGGAGAAGCTTTTTTTAGTTGAAATTGATTCCCTTGATAATGAAAATGGATGCTTTGCAAGCAACGCTCATTTTTCTGAAATGTTTGATGTTTCTAAAGGCAGATGCACTCAAATAATTAAATCATTGGAGTCAAAAGGCTTTGTTAAAATACAATTAATTAGAGATAAAAAAGTAATCTCTAAACGTTTCGTAAGGGTAGTTAATAAACTAAACACCCTAGTTAATAAATTAAACACCCCTAGTGAGAATATTAAACAGGGGTATTTAGAAAATGATGAAGGTAATAATACACTAGTTAATAATACAAAGGGAGATATAGGCGCTTTCAGTTTTTTAAAAACTAATTGTCCTTCTCGTTTAGAAACTGAATTTGTTATGAGATATAACAAATCTATAAGCAACAAAAAGAAGTTCGTCCAAGATTTTAATGATACTGTACAAATTGAAATTGATAATAATAAATTGAACTGGACCGCGAATAGTTTGTTTGCCAGACTATCAAAATACGCAAGAAACTATGCTCAGAATGAATCTAAGTATAGCGAGCCAGAAGAGGAAATAAGAGTTTACCAAAGAAGATAAAAATAATGAGACAAATGAAAATGCCATATAATAAAGAACTTGAAGAAACTGTCATCGGTGCCCTGTTAACCAACGCAGATGCAGCTATAGAAGTTATGCCTATCCTGAAGGATGCTAAGATATTCTTTAGTATTAAAATGCAAAAGATATTTAAGGCCATTGTAGCCATCTACAATGCCAACGATAAGATAGATATGCTTACTGTGGACGATAAGCTTAAGAGCTTAAAACTAGATGTACCTACTTACGATTTGGTTTTAATTTGTAATAAGACTGGATCTAGTGCTCACCTTGAGTATCACTGCAGACTGCTGCTTCAGTACTACATTAAGCGATCAATTATAAAGAAGTCACAGCGCAACATTCAGTTAGCAATGGATGAGTCTACAGACTCCTTAGAGCTATTGAACACAGACGCTAAAGGGAACGATGATATAAATGAAATTGTCTTTAGTGGTCGTAAAACTAAATCTTATGCTGAATCACTTCACGATAATTTAAAACGTGTTGAAATGCTTAGTAATGCTGATGAAAAGAAATTGACAGGTGTACCTACAGGCTTTAAAGTTCTAGATGACTTTACTGGTGGATGGCAGCCTTCAGATCTTATCATTATTGCTGCACGGCCTGGTATGGGTAAAACTTCTCTTGCATTGAAAACTTTACTAGAATGTGGCATACAAAACATTGCATCTGCATTCTTTTCATTAGAAATGTCTACCAATCAATTAACAGCTAGGCACATATCTATAAATTCTAACTTTCATTTATCACAAATCATACGTAAAGGATTTGAAAAGCCTGAGTATTTTACTACTCTATCTGAAAAAATTGATACTATGCAGAATTTCCCAATTTATATTGTAGATACACCTTCGATGGACATAAGAGACATTGTGAGTAAGGCGCGAATTTTAAAAAGAAAGTATGATATAAAGATTTTGATAGTAGACTACATTCAGCTGGTCGTAGATAAAACTAAGGCTAATCAAAGAGAACAGGAGATATCTTCCATTACTAGAAACTTAAAATTAATAGCAAAGGAGCTTAATATCCCAGTCATAGCATTAAGCCAATTGAATAGAGCTGTAGAAACTCGACCAAATAAACGTCCAAAGTTATCTGACCTTAGAGAGTCTGGAGCTATAGAACAAGATGCAGATATTGTTTCATTTTTATACAGACATCACTACTACTATCCAGATACACCACTAGATGATTGGTTAGTAAATGAGGGAGCCAATGCAGAATTTTCTTTTGCTAAATACAGAGAGGGCTCTCTTGAAACTATTGGGCTGCACTTCGATGGTAACAAGGTCAAGTACTCAGACCCTCAAGAGCATGATCAATATGCAGATGATATACCTAAGATGTACCCTAATGATGATGATAACTTTTACGATGCCTAACAAACAAAAGAACATAAAAAGACCGTGGGTAGCTGAGAGGGTAGATTATTCTAGAAGAACTACAACCAACACTGGTTTCTACAACTCTTGGCCATGGAGAAAGTTAAGAAAGAGATTCATTGAAAATTATCCTAACTGTAAGAAGTGTGATGATGATTGCATTGTAAAAGAGGGTAAATATGTAGATCATATTCAAAGAATTGAAGATGGCGGAGCCAAACTAGATGAAAATAACTTACAAACCTTGTGCAAATATCATCACGATAGTAAGTCTGGAAAAGAAGCTCATGGTTACAGAGAAACCAATGGGCATAGGGGTCAAAACACCAAAACATAAAATTATATATACATCGCCACTTACCAAGAATTTTACTAATAGTTAATATTTGAGGGGGGGGCTTAAACCTTTAGTAATGAAAACAGTGCACAAAGGAGAAGCATCCAAGCTATTAAAAGAGATTCCTAAGTCACCATCTTATTTAGACGCTTCAGCAAAAAAACATTTTAAAAGTTTTGCGAAGATTTTAATTTCCTCTGAAACATTAAAAAGAATTCACATACCGGCTTTAGAAATTATGGCAGAAAACTTCTCACAATGGGAATGGGCCGTGAGGGAAATAAGATCTAAGAATAAAGATAAAAATGGATCTGGCTATAGGCAAAAATATGCATCTGGAGCAGAGAACATTTCAGTTGAATTGACCATAAAACGTGATGCTGAAAAAGCGATCATGAGCTGCTTTAAACAATTTGGTATAGATCCACGATCTGAAAAAGAACTTAAGGACTCCGAAGATCCAAACCAAGGTGACTTATTTGCTGGTTTTGCTAAACTAAAAAAATCATAAATGAATATTACTAACGATATGCTCAATTCAATTCCATTTCAATATGCACAAAATGTACGTGATGGAAAAGTAGTTGTAGGCAAAACCATAAAGCAAGCAGTTAGTAGGTTTTATAAATGGATTGATAAAAGTGATCAGTCTGGTTTTTACATAGATCATGCTGCAGGTATGCATATTATTTTATTCTTTGAAGAATTTTTAATCCATACTAAAGGCGAAAAGGGCAAATTAAAAAAGGCATTTATTCTAGAACCATGGCAGCAGTTTACTCTTTATAACATTTTAGGATGGAAGGACCAGTCTGAGAATAGAAGAATAAAAACGGTCTATGAAAAAGTGGCTAGAAAAAATGGTAAAACAGCAACTCAGGCTGGTGTAGGTCTTTATTTTTTGTGCTTTGACGATGAAGCTTCACCAGAAATATATGCTGGTGCAACAAAAGAAGACCAGGCTAAAATAGTTTGGCAACAAGCTTATGACTTTGTCAAAAAATCGATAGCACTTAGATCTGGAGGTGTGCAAAATACACAGCGCGAGATAAGATATCCATCTGCCATGGGTAAATTTAAATATCTTGGTGGTGACTCCAAATCACAGGATGGATTAAATCCTTCCCTTGCGATCATAGATGAATACCATGCGCACAAGGACGACAGTATTAGAGAAGTTTTGGAGTCAGCAATGGGTGCTAGAAAAAATCCTTTGCTTTATATAATAACAACTGCGGGGTTCAACATGCAATCTGCCTGCAAGCAAGCTGAAGATGTCTATAAAGAAATTTTGAGTGGGATAAAAGATGATGATCACACTTTTATTATGATCCATGATCTAGATGATACTGATGATTGGGAAGACTCAGCAAACTGGATTAAGGCAAACCCAAATTTAAATGTATCCGTATCTATTTCACACTTAACAACTGAATATAAAAAGGCGATTAACCAATCGAGTAAAATACCAAATTTCAAAACAAAGCATCTTAATATGTGGGTAGATGCTGCAACAGTGAGAATCCCTGAAGATATCTGGGATAAATGTTCAGGTCAAATAAGAATGAAAAATTTCTTAGAGCACGGATGTGCCGGTGCCTTGGACCTAAGTTCTACAATTGATTTAAGCGCCATAGTTTTCGTAAGTAATCCAGATGAAGATGGCATAAGAGATTTACTACCTATGCTATTTTGTCCACTAGATACTGTGGAAAAAAGATCCTCTGAGGATAGAGTTCCTTATAAATTTTGGAAAGATCAAACCCTTAAAAAATACATTGACTTAAAAGGCTTTAAGGATGTGAGTAATTTTTTCGAAAAGCAGCCGATCCTTCAGGCGACACCAGGTAACCAAATTGACTATGAAAACCTGCAAAGTATTGTAGCATTTTGCTGGGATGTTCTTCACCCAAAATGGTATGAATATGATTCATGGCAAGCTACACAACTGGTTCAGAATCTAACAGCTAGAGAAATAGAAATGCATCCATTTCCACAGACCACAGCTCATTTTTCATTTCCTACTAAAGAATTTGAAACGCTTATTTATTCAAACAAAATAAGACATGGCGGTCACCCAATTTTGAAGTGGATGATTTCTGGATGCGTTGCCTATATGGACCCAAATGAGAATATAAGATATGCAAAAAACAAATCCACCAAAAGAATAGATGGCATTATTGCATCTGTAATGGCTTTAGCAGGAACCATGACACCAGAGAATACTAACGAATCTCAATATAATAATACCAATGATGAAATCACATTCTGACCTACAAGATGAAAATGAACTTATAAAAAAGCTGGCCACTAACGTAGGATTTTACAACTACTTTTTTGAGATGCTAAAAACCTCTAAAACAAATATTCAAGCCTTTGAAAAGGCAAACGATAAATATTTTCACTTTTTTGGCGAACATAAATACTCGTGTTATAGAAGTTTTAGCACTTCCAATAATAGAAAAAACAAGAAGAAATGAAAAAAGACCTCAAATTTATACTTATAGTCCTGATCACTTTTGCTTTGCCATTAGCAACTTCTACTCTACTCGATGTAAAATGGATCAACGATCACTGGATAAGGATTTTACTTATAATAATTTTAATGGCTTTTGAAATTGCAGTGTGCATTTTTATACTAAAACAAAAACTCAAAAAATAGAATTATGAATTTACAACAACAAAAATATATTAAGGAAAACAGGATCAAAGAATCTATGCTCACTATGGCTAAATATTTAGGTATATCTTATCATAAAGTTAGAAAGTACATGATTTTAAAAGACTTACAAGTCAGTCAAGAAACTGTTTTTAAAATAAGGTCTTTAAAAAAGAGAGAGTCTACACAAAATAAAAAACCTTGGAATTGGGATGCCTTAGCTTAATAACAAAACGACTTAAAAATCATGCAATCGAAAAAAGAATCATTTAAAGAAAGTCTCATTAATACTTTTTTAGGTTTTACAATATCACTAGCAGCTACTTTTTTAGTGCTCCCATTGTTTGGAATACATAGTACAGCTTTAAAAAACCTAGGAATAACAATATGCTTCACAGTAATAAGCATTTTAAGAGGCTACTTTATTAGACGATACTTCAATAAAAAACTAAAGAAATGAGAAAAATAAATTTTAGATTTTGGGATGTAACATTAAAAAAAATGTGTTTCAGAAAACCATTAGCCTATGATTTTTCGGTAAAAGATATTATCCCATTGCAATCAACTGGATTTAAAGACAAAAACGGAATTGAAATATTTGAAGCAGATATTTTAAGTGACTGGACCGAAACTGACGAAGGTCTTTTACAAAGTAAAATGCAAGTATTTTGGAACGCTTCAACAGGAAGCTGGCATTTAGATATTAGTTTTAAACAAGATCAAACTTGTTCAGTGGATTTATGGTTAGAATTAAATGACTTTGAATATGAGGTCAAAGGCAATATTTATGAAAATGAAACTAAAAAAACCCTTCTCAAATGAAAAGAAAATTTTGGATTAAAGAAGAAATTGATTACTTGATAGAGAACTATCCAGATAAGGAAAACGAGGATCTATCTATAATACTTAATAGAACTAAATCTAGCATCACCGGAAAGAGTGGGCCTTTAGGACTTAGAAAAAGCAAAGCATTTTGGAAAAGAGTTGGTGGTATTTATGCAGAGCAGTGCAAGCATACACAATTTAAAAAAGGCAATGTTGCTTTTAACAAAGGAAAAAAGAGAGAAGAGTTTATGACTCTAGAGGGAATGGCTGCAGTGGAGAAAACACAATTCAAAAAAGGGAATAAGCCACACAATACTCAGGGGCCAGATTATGAATCTATACGGTGGGAAAAGAAAATTCCTTATAGGTACAAAAAAGACAAAGAAGGAATTATGCAAGCAGCTCACCGTTTACTCTGGGAAGACCACCATGGCAAAATACCTGAAGGGATGATTATCATTTTTATAAATAGGGATAGTTTGGATTGCAAAATTGAGAATCTAATGGCCATTACCAGGCGTGAACATCTTGAGCGTAATTATTTACAATATCCAAACGAAATTAAACGAGGGATTAAATTAAAAAACAAACTAGAAAAACAACTCAAAAACTAAAAACAACTATGGAAAATTCTATCGATGAACTCAACAAAATACTCTTTGAAACTCTTGAGCAAGCTAAAAACAAAACTGCAGACGCGGCTTACGTAAAAAACATCACCAACATATCTACACAGATATTAAATTCTGCGAAGCTTCAGTTTGATTTTCATAAGTACAAGGATGGCCAAACGTCCATAAAAGTTATACCAGGCACAAGCAAATTAAAAATCGATTCTGATTCAAACAAATTAGAAAATCAACCCAGTGACTATGAAAAAAAATGCATTGTTGCCGAAAAACTAAATTACAACTCTGTAGGCAGGGCCATTTCAGACCTTACAAAAGACGTGTTTGACAGAGAGGTGAAAGCACATTTTAATATATAAACTATGAAACACGACAGCAAGCAAATGGCCATAAAATCACATAAGATCATGACTCACCTCATGTGTCTTATGGAAGACCTAGAGGATGTAAAAGCAGATGGACAAGAAGCAAAAGAAATGGTAAAAGTTATTGAAATACTTCTCCCAAAAATGGAAAAAGTCATCGACACTGCATTTGGTAGTTCTACCTACTTAAGATCGAATACATATCTGCAAGACATGCAAAATCGTTTTGAGACTGTAATTAGAAAAAACTATTTAAAAATTATTTAATAATATGTAATAAGTAAAACTAAAAAAACTCCAACAAAGTAAACATTGTTGGAGTCTTTAATTAGATAGCTCTCATATTTTTGAAGCAGATAAAAGAAATATGTCTGTTTTTCAAAATGCGTTAAGATCGGTAGTCAGTGCTCAAACATTTGTTGGGGGCTTTCCTGGTTTTAGTTATGGCTTGACAGAATCTGCAAAAAAGGTTAACGTTCGTAGCGCATTAACGCTTTCCGCTTTTTACAGCGGCATAGACATGATTGCTAATTCTATAGCAATACTGCCCCACTCTGTATGTCAAAAAACAGAAAACAATATAACTTATCTTAAAGACCATCCGGTCAATTACTTACTTAACAATAGACCCAATCATCATCAGTCTCCTTTTGGATTTAAGCATTTAATTGCTTTTACAGTTTTGACTCGCGGCAATTACTTTGCTGGAATCGTCACAGATGAATCTGGAAACAAAATAGCTTTAGATTTTTGGGACCCAGGTTTAGTGACTGTTATAGATCATGAAGGCAAATTATTCTATAGTTACAAAAGTGAGATGTACAGCGCTTACGAAGTCTTTCATGTTTCGGGTTTATCCTTTGATGGGAAGCTTGGAAAATCTGTTTTGGAATTTGCAGCAGATAATCTTGGCGTTACCCTCAATGCACAAAAATTTGGCTCTAGTTCTTTAGAAGATCAAGGCCTTAGCTATGGCGTCATAGAAACCGATAAAGTTTTAAAGGCTCCTGCAAAAGATGCTATAGGTTCAGCCTTTGAAAAAAGGTTAACATCTATGAATAAGCATAGAGCAGCTGTACTGGATGAAGGCATGCAATACAAAAAAATAGGTCTTAATCCTGAAGAATCAAAATTCATAGAGACTTATGCCAGTGGCACTGAAGACATTGCCCGGTGGCTTCACATCCCCAATCACAAATTAAGAATAAAGGGCGAAGGTGGTTATAATTCTATGGTCCAGATGGAGCAGGACTACCTGCAGTCTGCCGTAAAACCTTTGGCACAAAAAATAAAGGAAGAGCTAGAATACAAGCTTTTTACAGATACTGAAAAACTGGATTACATAGCAGTAGATCAAAACTTTAATATTCTACTTCAGGTAGATCCTAAGTCCAGAGCAGAATATTACAAATCGATGGTATTTCTTAAGGCGATGACTCCCAATGAAATAAGAGTTTTAGAAAGTCTAAATCCATACGATGGTGGTAATCAATTCTTACAAATGTCCAATCTTCTTAACGAGGAACAAATCAAAAAATTATTAGCTGATGAAAGCGAAGGATAAAATACAAATCAGAAATGCACAGTTCCGTGCAGATAGTATAAATGAGGCAGAAAGAACTGCTGACTTTGTGATATCTAGCGAGGCTGTAGATACTTATGGTACAGTTTTCAAAAGTGAAGGATGGCTGCTTGATCGCTACGCAACAAATCCTATTGTGTGCTACAATCACAACCATAGAGATGCAGATAGTGTGATTGGAACTGCAGACGTTTTTCTAGAAGATAAATTATTGATAGGTCGTGTAAGATTTGAAGCTGCAGAAAACAATCCTCTGGCCGAGAAGATCTACAACAAAGTTAAGAATAGAATAATTCGTGGAGCCTCGATAAGTGCTGAAATTCTTGATGGGAGATATGGATTAGAAGAGCTTAATGAAGATCGTGATATTTTATACTTTACACAGCAAAGATTAATGGAATGGTCCATTGTGGCGCTTAATTCAAATCCAGATGCACTTGCTAGAAATACAAGTGATCTTAATGAGATGAAAAAAGAATTTATACCTGCGAAATTTACAGAAGAGAAAACAGAAGAACAAAAAAGAACTTCAGGATTTGATGTTTTTGAAGCTCAATTACTAATCAATAAAAATAATACCCATGCTTAAAATTGCACAGTTACTACAGGAAAGAGCTTTAAAAACTAAAGCTCAAGAAGACCTGGTTAAAGCCAGAAAAGAAGGTGACGGAAAATTCACCGAAGAACAAAGAACACAGTTTTCTACTCTCCAGACTGAAATCGAAGCACTAGATGTTGACATTGCAGAGGAAAGACAAATTGAAGAATTCGAAAAAGCAGCAGCCAAGAAAAAAGGTGAGCGTCAAGGTGGCACCAAAGAAAAAGGTGAAGAGGCTGAAAAACAAGAAATCATACAGCGTGCTTCGATTAGCAAGGTTTTTCGAAGCAAAGGAGTACTGGACGGCGCAGAAAAAGAATTAAACGAAATTGGAATCCAAGCAAATAGAGATGCTGGCGTTGAAACTCCTAATGACTCAAGGCTTACCCTACCTATGTCAGCTTTACGTGAGCAAAGTGTGACCGGTAATAGTGGAGACAAAGGCGGTCAATTTGTAGTTGATCAAACTCCAAGAGTGCAAATGCCATTCCAGCCATCTACTTTTTTAGAATCTCTTGGAGCTACAAGACTTTCAGGATTAACTGGTGGATCTATTCCACTTCCTGTTGGTCAAAAGTTTACAATGGAATGGTTAGCAGAAAATGCTGCAATAACACCACAAGCCAGAGATTTTAAAGGACCAGAACTCAAGCCAGAGCGTTTGGGTGGTGCTGTAGATATTTCTAGACGATTAATAGTACAATCTAGTGTAGATACAGAAAACATTATTAGACAAATTTTATTAATGGCTTATGAAAGTACTCTTGGCGGAGCAGCCATAAATGGTTCTGGTAACAATAATGAGCCAGAAGGAATACTAAATAAAGATGGTGTAAAACTGTCTGTGATTACACAAGCTACAGATGCAGACTTTAGACAAGTCACAGAGCTTATGGGATTAATAGATGCTGAAGATGCCACAGATGTATCTAGAGCTTATCTTATGTCTCCACAACTTAGAGCTGCTTATATGAGCACAATGAAGGATGCTGGATCAGGTCGTTTTATAATGGATAGAGCAGATGATCTTAATGGGTATAACGTGGGTGCAACCTCGTTAGTTCCTGTTTTAAGTGGAAATCAAGTCTTAATTTACGGTGATTTTAGCAAGCTCTTTATAGGAGAATGGGGTGCAATTTCATTATTGGAAGATCCTTATTCTGCTTCTCTAAAGAACAATATTAGAATAGTCGTTAACGCTACTGCTGGTGTTGAAATCGCACAGCCTAATGCATTTGCAGTGAATAAGTTTATCACTATATAATCACTTATTATGTTGCTCTGGGTCTTCACAGGCCCGGCAACATAATATTAACACTTAAAAATAATGTCTGAAGAAAATAAAAGTGAGGATGTAAATGTAGAGCAAACTACTTCAGAACCTAAAAAGGTTACAGCAAAAACAAAAGCTAAACCCAATAAGCCTACAAAGGCAAAAAGGCAAAAGGACGTAAAGGTTAAGATCCTTTGTCACAATGCAGCCGGTAAATACGGCCTTCCACAGAGTAAAGGAATGACTGTTATCTTGAAGGAAAAACAAGCAGACGAGCTTGTTAACAACAATGATGGCGAAATAGTAAAATAACCTATGAACACTTTCAATCTTACATACGGTGCTCCAGAAGCAACAGAAAAGATAGTGACTCTTGTCCAGGCAAAAGCTAATTCAAAAATTGATTTTGATGATGAAGATTCATTGTTAGAATTATTTCTAGATGCAGCGACTGCCGAAATAGAAAACTATCTGGAGTATCCTGTTCTTAAGCGAATCGAATCTACCGTAGAAGTTGAAGGATGGTTTGATAGATTTAAACTTAAATTTCCCATTATAGAAGATGGCATCACAGATCTAAAGTATGAAGACAAAACTGGAAATCTAAGAGATATCCCAGAGGATAATTGGAATTATGAAAGTAATATCATTTACTTGGACATGCAAATTCCATCAGATTTTGGGTATAGAGTGTTTATCACTGCAGATCTTGGCTACAGCCTTGCAGATATTCCTGCGGATATAAAGAGAGCTTGTCTTTTGCTATTTGCTCACAACGATACCTACAGAGAAAATATGCCAATTAAGTTTAACCAGGCAGCGCAAAACGTTTTGCGACCTTATAGAAAAACATTTTAAATGATTAAATCTTCGCACATACACGCTGGTCAACTTAACAGGACAGTTTCTTTATTCAGAAAGGTGACTACAAAAACCGATACTGGAGAATCTATCCAGCAAGACGAATTGATTAAGCAAGTGATGTATGCCAAACGTGAAGATTTTACCGGTAGTGAAGATGATGACGATGGTAGAGTGATTGGCTTGGGTGTGGTGGCTTACATTGTAAGATTTAGTTCTGATCTGTTTGTGAACGGCCAAAAATATTTTGTAAAGGATTTTGATGGTACCTATCAGATTAATTCTATAGAGTTGACAGGCCAACAGAAAAACAGATTTCTTAAACTTAAATGCACAAGACGTGGACATTAAAGTAGAAGGATTTGAGGACCTTATTAAAAAGCTTAGAAAGCTAGACGACAAAATGACTAGGCGCGAAGTGCTTAAGATACAAAGGAAATTAGCTACTCCATTGGTAAGGGCTTACAGGGATGAGCTCCCACAAAGCAATAGGACCACAAAGCGTTTTGGAAACAGCTATCCACCAGGTAACTTAAAGAAGTCTGTAGCCAAAGAAACTGTACCCTCTCGTGCTGTAGGCGGTAATCCACAAGTAGTAGTAAGACCATCTACCAAGGGAAAAAAAGGCGGTTACTACAGGCAGATGGTTGTGGACAAAGGAACTGAAATAGGATCTAATAAGCGCGGATCTAGAAAAATGATTAACACAGTAGTTGATAAGGCAAGAGATAGAGTAGTCTCACAGCGTAATTCCTCAACTACTGCTAAGTACGAAAAGCAAATGCAAAAATTTATAAAAAAGCAAATTAATAAACTGAGCTCGTGATTATACAAGCAGCAAAACATGTTAATGAAGTGATGAGCTTGCAAGCCATTAAAGAGGTGATAGAGGCCAATGTATTTTGGGATCTAGCTACTGAAGAAAAATCGCTTCCATTTGTCAACTTTAAACTAAGTAATACCGGGCCAGTGACAAAAGATGGAATTGCTCAATACTCAGTAGACATCTTTGTATTTGCTAAGTCTTTAAATGAAGGTGGCACGATAGCAGATGCTATTGAAACCGCGATAAAAGAATCAAGTTACAGCTGGAAGTTCAAGGGGAATGAAACAGGTTACAACTATAGCGATGGCCGTGAAGGGCTTTGCACGATCAATTATGAATTTAAATTTTAAAACCTAGAAATTATGGCAAACGAAAAAGTAATAAGTGGTAATCTAAGGATGACCTTAGATGACAAAACAGTTTTTCACTCTACAGAATGTAGTTTAACAGTGACAAGAGAAATAAGAGAACGGTCCACAAAAGATACAGACGGGATTGAAAGAGCTAAAGGCCAGAAATCCTTTAGTGGATCTGCATCCTCATTGGCTGTTTACAAGGGTGATGGTGAGGGTACTCACGATTTTGGCGCGTTATTCGACCTTTACAATGACGATGATGATGTGGCGATTCCTATTGAGTTTGTCCCATCAGAGGGTGATGCCACCTTCATGTTTAAAGGCGAATGTATTATAGAGAGCTTAGAACTTAATCTTGCTGTAGAAGAAGATGGTACCGCTTCCATTTCATTTTCTGGATCTAAGACCCTGAAGAAGGTAGCCTTACCATTATAAGCTTATGACATCAATCACGATAGAGGGTAAAGATTACCCTATAAAATTTGGTTATGGGGCGTTTAGGCAACTTGGTACGTTTTGGGAGATAGAAGGAATTCAAGGTGTTATTAAGATGTTTGAAAAAACATTTAGCAACATGGGTGATGATCCTAAATTTGATGCCTTGGAAAAAATAGGGGATGTTGTAAATGCTGGAGTTATAAATGCTGGTGGTTCATATATGAACGTAGACGATATCTTAAATGAATTGGTTTTTAAAGATTCTGGGAAGTTGCAAATTGTGCTTAATGCCTTTATGGCTTCATTACCTAATCAAGAAAACGGAAAAAAAAAGGTGAGCCAGAAGAAAGCTCCCAAACCGAAACCAAAGAAATAACCTGGGATGAACTGGAAGAAATTGCACTTGGCATATTAAAAATGTCTGAAGATGATTTCTACCAGACCACTCCTAGAGCCTTTCAAAATAAAATAAAAGGCTTTGAGCGTTATGAGGAAAACTTGTATAAGGAACGTTGGGAAATGCACCGGGAACTTATAGTCACGGTCTTATCTCCACATCTAGACAAGAAGCATAAAAACAAATCTATGCATGAGCTTTATCCTTTGGTCTGGGACAAAGCAAAATTAAAAAAGCTGAATAAATTAAGCCCTACAGAATTGTGGACTAAAATAGACGAAGCAAAAAAAAAGTAAGAATTCTAAAATATAGTTTGTTGTTTTTTTCATAGTTCGGGAAAACCTCTGAATCGTTCAGAGGTTTTTTTGTGGGATAAAAACTTGCAATTGTAATAAATTATATTATATTTGAAATGTCTTACATTCTTAGGGGTAAGTTGACAACTTGCCACTTAAACGTTGCAGGTTTTTTTGCTTGTAACAAAATTATATTCGGTTCAGTACCTCCGTGTAAATCTGTAATAGGTTTACTGCCTCTAAGGTGTAAGACAACGGGAAAGGCTGAACCGTTTTGTATTTAGCCCTTACATAAATATTGTGAAAATGTCTTACACAGAAAAAATTACCAAAAAAAAGCAGAGTCAAATTATCAACTTCTTAGCCTTTGAAAACAAAAAGCTAATTGAAGAGCTCAAATTAAGAAAGCTTTTAATCACTGAAACTGGTTTCTATAACCATTACTTTCAAAACTTAAAGTCTAGCTTCACAAAAGAAGAAGCTTTCTTTAAGACAAACCACACCTACAAAATTTTATTTGGAGAAGAAAAAACAACTCTACAAAGTTTTTTCAAAAGTGAATCAATCCTAACGCTTCAAATCCTAGAAAAATGAAACAGTTAATAAAAATTACAGAACAAAACGGCAATCAAGTAGTTTCTGCAAGAGAATTGTACAAAAATTTAGGTTATGATAAATCTCAATGGAAAAGGTGGTATGAAAAAAATATACTTAAAAATTATTTTGCTATTGAAAACCAAGATTATACTTCACTCGACATTATGTCGAGTGAAAAAAGAGGAAACTTTTCTAAAGATTTTGCATTAACAATAGATTTTGCAAAAAGAATATCAATGTTGGCAAGAACTACTGAAGGTGAAAAGATAAGAAATTACTTTTTGGAAGTCGAAAAAATTGCAATAAGCAATATTGTACCAACAAATCCATTAGATTTATTAAAGTTGGCAGTTTCCGAAATGGAAAAGAAAGATAAAGAAATAAAATATTTGAAGCCAAAAGCTGAATTTATGGATAAGGTTATGGATGCAGATGAGAAAATCGATATAGGACAAGCTGCTAAAATATTGGAATTACCTTTTGGTCGTAATACTATGTTTAAAAAACTAAGGGATAAGGGTGTGTTTTTTAAAAACAGAAATGAGCCTAAGCAGGAATACATTAAAAGAAAATACTTTGTACTTAAAGAGAAATACATTTCTAGAAACAACCATGATGGTTTTGTTGTAGTGAAAGTCTTGGTGACTCAAAAAGGTCTAGAGTATCTAAGTAATATATTTAATTCTGTAGAAAGCAATAAAAGTCTGGCGATCATAGAATAAAATTTCTATTCATCTACTAAAACCCTTTAGATATCTAAAGGGTTTTTTTGTGGAATAAAGTAAACAATGTTGGAGTCCATAAGATCAGTACACTTGTACTTTTGAGGCTATATAAACAGTCACTTCATGAGTAGTTTAGCAAATATATCGATTAGATTCCGTGCTGACTTAAAGCAGTTTTCTTCCCAAATGCAGAATGTGGAGAGAACGATGAAGCAAGTCGGCAAACGTCTATCTAGCATAGGCAGTAGCATGAGCATGAATTTTACCGCTCCTGTAGTTGCTGGACTTGCACTTGTTACTAAAGGTACTGAAGAATTAAGATCTGATCTTGGGAGATTGGAAACCAACGCTTTATTGGCTGGCGAAGGTCTTTCTTTTATTCGTGATCAGCTTAAAGAAGTACAAGCCATCACTGGTGAAACAGATTCTTCTGTAGAGGCTTTATCCAACTTACTAGCTGCCGGCTTTAAAGGTGAAAATCTTACCAGAGCTTTAGACAATATTTCTGGTGCTGCCGTTAAGTTTTCTGACACTCTAAAGTTTGAGGGTATTGCAGATGGACTTCAAGAAACTTTAGCAACTGGCAAAGCTATTGGCCCATTTTCTGAGCTTTTAGAAAGATCTGGAATAAATCTAGATAATTTCAATAAAGGTCTAGCAGAGGCTACCAAACTAGGTCAAGAACAAAACTTCATTCTAAACAAATTAGCCAGTACTGGCCTAGAAGAAGTCAATAAAAAATACAGGGAAAATAACAAAGATGTAACTGAAGCTAGAAAATCTCAGTTAGGATTCCAGATGGCTATTGCAGATCTCTCTAAAACTTTGCAACCTATCGTTACTAGGATTACGCAATTTGTTTCTGGATTGGTCACAGCTTTTAACGAGCTAGATCCTTCTATAAAGAACAACGCCTTGGTCGTTATAGGTCTAGTTGCTGCACTAGGACCATTACTTACAGCCTTGGGATTCTTAATGACTACTGTTATACCTGGATTAATTACTGCTTTTGGGATCTTAAAAGTAGCTATGTTGGCCACACCTTTTGGATTGATCGCTGCAGGAATTGGCATTGCTATATCTGCATTTTATTTATTCAATCGAGAAACTGAAAACGTAGTTAAAAGTCAGAATGTACTTACAGAAGTTTCGAATAGAGCCACAGAAGCGATTGCAAAAGAAAAGGCAAAGGTGGAAGAGCTATTGTTTTTAGCTCGTGATGAAAATGTAAGTAAGCAACAAAGGATAAGAGCAATACAACAGCTTAATAGAATTTCTCCAGAGTTTTTGGGGAATCTAAAGCTGGAAACTATCAATACAGATGCAGCGACCACGGCTGTAAATAAATATAATGAAGCTTTGCTTAAGACAGCAAAGGCAAAAGCAGCACAAGAAAAGCTACAGGAGATCCAGGCTAAAATTATAGAAAAGGAGCTGGAACTTTCAGCAAGAAGAAAAGCAGTCACAGATGCACAAGCATTATCTTTTAATAATGTCGCTGACAATGCACAAGCAGCTGCTGCACAAAAGACGCAACTCGCCCTCGCTGAGAAGTTACTAGCTCTAGAAACGTCCAACGGAACTAAAGAGCTAGAGGCACAAGCTGCTGAGCTTTTAAAAATAATTAATCTTACTGGTTTACTAGTAAAACAAAAAAGATCTTCTTCAGGGGGCAGCGGTGGTGGTGCGCAAAGTAATGAGCAACCTCCTGTAGATATAGAATCTGGTGGAATAATGTCTACAGGGCAAGACAGTTCCATTACAGCAGGACTTATTTCAGATGAAGATATAATAAGAATATCAGAATTTACTACTGATTTACAAGAGCTAAGAGAAACTGCAGCTTTAGTAGGCATGGCAGTAGGTGATGCATTTATGACCATGAGTAATAGAATGATAGCAGGACTAGATCTAGCTGATACAGGGTTGCAAGGTTTTGTAAAAAACATGGCAGCTACTGTATTGGAAATAATAAGTATGCTGCTTAGTAATGCAATGGCCAATGCTATAGTTATTGGTACAGAATCTGCAAAATTTACAGGAGCAGCAGCATTATTTACAATGCCTGCTTTTATAGCCACTGCAGTTGGTGGTGTGCTAGGTGCCTTTGCATCCATACCAAAATTTGCAGAGGGTGGTATAGTAAGCGGTCCTACTATGGGATTGATGGGTGAATATGCTGGAGCAACCAACAACCCGGAAGTAATTTCTCCGTTAAGTAAGCTTAAATCTATGCTTGGAGATAGCATTGGCGGTGATATGAGCAAAGTAGAATTTGTTGGAAAAGTAAAAGGTCAGGACTTAATTTTAATCAACGCGAGAGCGCAAAAATATAGAAACCGACGTGGCTAACTACGAGATACACATACAGGATGTAGAGAATCTAGAAAACGAACTCTTGCTAAAATACGCAGAGCGTAACTCTATACAACTCAACTGGCTTGGTGGTGACTCCAAGACTCAGCCCATCGTAGGTAGTGAGCTTAATTTTACTTTAGAGGCTACAGATGCAAAAGATGCTGCCTTTATAGAACTTTTTACACAAGATGAAAATAGATGGCTGGTCACTAACAGAATATCGACTACTCAGGAGATTGTTTGGCAAGGTTACTTGCTACCAGAATCTTATGCTGAACCATATAGACGCGGTATATTTTACGTGAACTTTTCTGCAGTGGATGGTCTTGGACTTCTTAAAGGGCTTAAACTTACTGCAGATTTCTATGCCGAAGAAAAAACAGTGATCGAAGTGCTTTGTGCGATCTTAAAACTGACTAAGGTAGATCTAGAATTATACTTCTCCCCTGCTCTCATTAACATAAATGAGCCGGACTGGTCCAAGCTTTTGGTAGATACTAGGCTTTGGGATATCAATAAAGATAATGCCTATAACTTGCTAAAGGATTTGCTAGAATCCATGAGGTGCCAAGTTTACCAGTCTCAGGGAAAATGGTTTATAGAAGGGTTTAATAAGAGGCAATTAATCAATGTTAACTATTCAATTTTTGATCTAGAGGCTAACTTGTTAAGAAATGAAGCTCTGGAAAGAACGGTAAAGCAAATTACCTTACTTGCAGATCCTACAGTAAGAATGGTACCCTCTATAAGAGAAGCGGTAGTGACCTATGAACGGAATCAAATTCAATTTCCTGAAGATCTTATTCAAGAAAATGACGTGTCTTGGATTATTTACAGAGGACAAGTTGACGGTTTATGGCTTCCAAAAAATTGGAATTACAAACAATTTGCTGGTGAGAATTTCTACTTAGCACGACCAGAAAGAAATCTAGTATATAGGAGATTCAATCTAGAAGAACTCGACACGACTCGATTTGTAACAACACGCGAAAAGCTTTTTGTAAAGCAGAATTCTACTATAAAACTATCAATGACTCTTAAGTGCTTATTTTTTGACAGCATTCCAAGAGAGGACTTAACAGATGAAGCGGTTGCTCTTTGGTCAAAAAGTCAAATCTATGAAGTAAGACTAAATGGAAATGTGATCGTGACCAATCTTAATGTAGGTCAAAATCAGCAAGCTTATCTAGAATTTGAAAATGGTGTAGCTTCTGTAGAGTTAATTATAATACCAGAGGCAGATGGTCTCTTGGACCTTAAATTCTATGAGCCTTTTTCTGTATTTCAAACTTCAGGTTTAAATTATAGAGGTACAGAATTTAAGGAATTGTCTATTGAAGTCGTGCCAGAAATAGAAGAGGAAATATACACTATAGAAAATGGACAAGTAGGCTCTAATATTTCTGAAATCGATTTGCGTTTTGGTGATGATTCTACACTTTTTACTGAAGCGTTTTACCTACAAAAAACTCGGGAATTGGTAGGCAATAATGAAGCTAACAGATTCTTTTTTCCTGTAAAATACTACACCGTAAAAGATAATGTGACCTATGCCATAGTCTTACTAAGAGCTGCAGTCATGGCTTATCGATTTAGGTTGGAAATTAATAAAATATTTCATGTTAACGGTCCTAATGTTTTAACTGGGCAAGTGCTAAATGATCCTAACATCATTTTCAATTTTGAAGATGGAGAGTCAGCAGCTATAGAAGTGAATGAAGCCTTAAGCAGTGGTCATATATTCATTAATTACTCAAGGTATAAAGAAGAAACAAGATCACGCAATGAGATTACCACTTGGTCCGATGCTATTTTCCAAGTAGAAAATAAGCGCTACGGCCAGATAGTTGGCGAGATAGAAAAGAAGATCTATGAAACACCACACTTTTGTTTTGAAGGGGCTACCGATTCTCCTTTAAAATACAATGATATCCTAAAGATAAAGTACCACAACGAGCAAAGGTATTTCACCCTAAGCAATTGCTCTTGGATGCCAGATGATAACACTTCAGAATTCACGGCAAACGAAATGTTATACCAGGGAGAAAATTCACAATTAATATCACCATTTGTGGATGCCGGACCAGATATTATTATAGGCGTAAACGACAATGGCTCTTTTTTGAGCGCTGTTGCCAATACTCCTTCTGGAAGTATAGAAACTATCCAGTGGGAACAAGTCTCTGAGGATGGCAATGCTGTAATAGATACGCCCTCTAATTTACAAACCGAAGTAGACCAGCTTTCTGTAGACTTCTTTACGTTTCGCATTACGGTAACCGATAGCAATGGGCTAAGTGCCTTTGACGAAGTGAATGTGACTCGTGTAGCAAATTCTACACTTACACTTGTAGAGATAGAAAGACAGCAGGATACTAGTGATGATGGTATGCAAGAAAAAGAATCTTTCTTATACCGTGTAGCGGTGACTCCAGAGTTAAGTAATGACCAAAGTCTATCTGTAATTTTTGATGTGCTTCTGGATCTTTTTTCTAACAACTTCCAAAACACAAATTTGTTGGCTGACATAGAAGTAATTAAAAATGATACTGAAATATTTAGTTTTAGAATTACAAATTCTCAAATGAATTCTAGTACACTAAGTTTATTTTTTGAAGATTCTGCATTCTCTATTAATGCACAGGACACTATCACTATAGGAGTCTTCGCTTCTGCTGCAGTAATTGGCCAGACGGATAGGGAACAAGCGCAGTCTTTGGCTAAGATTAGCATCAAGTCAGCTGTATTTACAGGCGCAGAAAGAGTGATTAGTAATTTGCCTATAAGTGAAGAGGCTAGAGTAAATGTATCATCATGAGTTTAAACAAAAAAATAGAGTTTGGCGATAACTATAAAAGCACTATAAACGATAACGTATTTATCATTGGGCCTGCAGATTTGGAAGCATTTACATTCGATTCTACTTTCGTTACTATGGATTCTACAGTATTAACATTTGATTATAACGAATAATGGCATTAAAAAACATAAACAGAGGGCTTACACCCAACGACAAGACTGGAGACACAGCAAGATCTGCATCTCAAAAGATAAATGAAAATTTCTCATACCTTCTTGATCAATTTTCAAGTGGTTATCAGGGAACGTTATCAATTTCATACACACCAACATCAGATGGCTTTTATAGTCCAACTGAAGCTGGAACTTATACTAATGCAGGAGGATTAGTTTATGATCCTGAAGATACTGATAAAGGTTACTTGGTTCAGTTTATTAAAAACGGTGCTACATGGAATAAGAATAAGATTGATGTAAATGTTGATATAACTGGTGATTTAGATGATGATACTAATAAAGCTATAAAAGCATCAACAGTCAAAGAAGCACTCACGCAAAAAGCAAGCATACAGCCAGGAGTTAACCTTGCCAATCCTAACGATTTTATCACAGGCTTTCTAGATGGTGCTGGCGGAGTAAACGAAAATGAAGCGTTTGGAGTTACTGGCTATATTCCTGTGATAGCTGGTGAAGATTATGTTTCAGGATATAAGAGATATGCCTCTTATTATTCAGATAAAAACGTCGAATCATTCATAAGTAATGATTTTGATTTTAATACTAACGAATTCACAACAGCGCCAGCAGGAGCAAAATTTGCAAGATTTGATTTTTTCCCAGCACATTTAAACAATCAAATACAGCAAGGGCAAACCTTTACAGGATTTGTTGCTTATGAAATATCACTTGATCCAGATCTAAAAGCAAACCGTGCTACTCAAAATCTTATTGATCAAGTCACTGCACCGCTGTATTCCACTATCAATAACCTTTCTAATTCGTTAGATGAAGCACTGACGCAAAAAGCAAGCATACAGCCAGGAGTTAACCTTTCCAATCCTAACGATTTTATCACAGGCTTTTTAGATGGTGCTGGCGGAGTAAACGAAAATGAAGCGTTTGGAGTTACTGGCTATATTCCTGTGATAGCTGGTGAAGATTATGTTTCAGGATATAAGAGATATGCCTCTTATTATTCAGATAAAAACGTCGAATCATTCATAAGTAATGATTTTGATTTTAATACTAACGAATTCACAACAGCGCCAGCAGGAGCAAAATTTGCAAGATTTGATTTTTCCCCAGCAGATTTAAACAATCAAATACAGCAAGGGCAAACCTTTACAGGATTTGTTCCTTATGAAATATCACTTGATCCAGATCTAAAAGCAAACCGTGCTACTCAAAATCTTATTGATCAAGTCAATGCACCGCTGTATTCCACTATCAATAACCTTTCTAATTCGTTAGATGAAGCGACAGATAAGAATAGCGCATTATTTGTAAATCAAGCAACCATACTTAAAATAAGCGGCTGTCCTGGATTACCAGAAGTTGTGAATATTGCGTCAAGAGACAACGATCATCAATTTACAGTAACGCCATCGCTTATTAGTAAATGGGATCCAGATCTAAAAACTTTTGGCATAGTCATTCAAAATGCAGGTAGGTATAAAGTTTTTAGCTGCTATTGTGCTGATAAAACAAATGGAGTGATACTAACGGCAGAAAATTTACCTAGTAGTATAACGTCATTTATGCTATTGCAAGACGGCCCTCTTGGTCAGCATTTATCACTATGGGGTTATAGAGCATTGTCAGAAGGTTTAGTAGAAACAGTGGGTCGATACGCTTATAAAAAAGATACCATATTCGACTTTAGTGCTCCTGCAACAGTTTCAGATGGAAATGTAGTGGTAAAAGATAGCGATGGAAATGTAGTGGCAAATTTTTTAAAAACATCAGGGACACTTGTTGGCGGTTTTGCTTTTAATGACGTTCCAAATAGTGCAAATGTTGGGCCTATACACTCTAGCGAAAATGGTGAAAGTATTTTTGCAAAAGAATACACAATAATTCAAAATACAGCAGGTCGTGGAGTTACGCTTAATGTCAAAACACAAAATCAAGATAGCTACTTAGAAATTATAATAGGTGAAAGTGTGAGGTTTAATCGTGTACCATTGAGAGTAGTCATAAAAGATCAAGACAATGTAGAAATTTATACCCAGATATTAAGAGGTTGTTCACAATCATTATTTATTGATATTACAAAAAAAATATCAAATATTGAAATTTCGTTTACACAAGAAACAAACGGTAATTGTTATTGGGGGATTTCACAAATAAGATTATATAAAAAAAGACCAACGTCATTAGAAAAACCGTTAAAAAAAGAGGGTAATACAATTGCGTTTTTATGTGATAGTTGGGGAGAGTTTACTATTTCATCAGAAGGTGAAACCTCTTTAGATCGTCAAGATGGTAGCACTAGTCCAGGGCTCCAAATATTATCGGAACATCTAAAGACCTATCTGACTGCAAACGATATTGATATAACCACTTTTAATAACTCAAGAGGTGGTCAAACATCTACATGGGGTAAATATTGGTTAGATCAACAAGTTTTGCAATTACCTAAAAAACCAGATTATTGCGTTGTAAATTTTGCCATAAACGATGCCAACTCTTACGATAAATTTGCTGCATCCAGTAGTAGTGTTTATGATTTTGATCCTAATGATCCCAATATTAGACTGCCTTTTAATAGTGGTGGTATTTTCGCGAGTGTAGATCAGAATTTGTGGTATAATAACATGATTTCAATTATTGAAACTCTAATCGAAAACGGTATAAAACCAGTAGTTATGATGCCTCCTAAACTTTCTGGAATAAATTATCCTTTAATCGGAATGTTGGAAAGGTATCTTAAAATAAAATAAGCCTTCGTAAAATTGATGTGTGGGTAAGATACTATGCCGTGCGCGCATTAGGTAGTTCAGTTTGGAATAAGAATAAATAATGGCAATGAATGAACTATTAGAATATTGGAAGAAAATAATAGCAGTTGCAGCTATGGTAGGTGGCTATTTTGTTGGAGTCAAAAAAGATAAGGCTGATATTTTCGGCACGATGCAAGCGTCCTATAAGGTTTTCAACATATAAAGAATTAATATTTACAATTAAATAATCATGAAAAAAGGTACAAGAGTAAGTTGGGTTTACGGTGGCAAAACCTATTCTGGTACAGCGATTCCATCCATGGAAACATCCAAAGCAAGGTTTGCTAGAACCGAGAACGGAAAGATTAAAAAAATTATAAAAAAATAGTCACAATATTTATTTATAAAAAATGCAATTTAAACAATACATAAACTTA
>Ga0222644_1000181_pt1 | contig 28682 bp, 16 predicted proteins | sample AntAcemetagen291_FD_179800 | JGI IMG/M metagenome (GOLD analysis project Ga0222644, IMG submission 179800) | Saline water microbial communities from Ace Lake, Antarctica - #291 | ecosystem: Environmental > Aquatic > Non-marine Saline and Alkaline > Saline | place: Antarctica: Ace Lake...
AAGCATCAATAAAATGACCCGCAAAGACCATAAATAGAGCAAAAAACTGCACTTTTTGATAAAAAGTAAACAGAAATCGATCTGAAAAAAGAATGTAAGTAAATTATTGAATTTTGCAACGGTCTTTGTTTCTGAGATTTCATACCAAGTAGGCTTTGGAAGTACGTCCTATTTTATCAAATGCTTTCGAGAGTATTATGGACATCCACCAGGAGAGGTAGGGAAAGGAATATTGGCAGGTGAACATATCGCTATTGAGGCCCATATTTTTAAAAGATACAAGTGGCGTTTGTTTACAGTGTTGTCTCTAATAGTAATTGTTATATCCGTTTTGTTTCTCCGTAAAGAAAGTACCATTACTACTGAAATTGAAAAATCTATTGCGGTGTTGCCTTTCAAAAATGAAAGTAGCGATTCTCTGAACCTATATTTTGTTAATGGGCTTATGGAATCTGCTTTGAACAAGCTACAGAAGATTGGAGATTTGCGAGTTATCAGTAGAACCTCTGTAGAAAAGTATAGAAATACGAATAAGGGAATTCAGCAAATAGCTCAAGAACTCCATGTGAATTACTTGGTGGAAGGCAGTGGTCAGCGTATTGGAGATCAGGTTTTGCTGAATATCCAATTGATAGAAGCTTCGAGTGATACACCGATTTGGGTGGAACAATACAGTCGTGAAGTAGGAGATGTATTTGCGCTTCAGAATGAAGTGGCTAAGAAAATCGCAGCTGCTATTGAGGTTCTTATAACACCTAATGAACTGGAGCAGATTGAAAAAAAACCTACCGAAAACTTACTGGCCTATGACTACTACTTACAAGCATTAGGACCATTTCTCTCCAGAACGGAAATAGGACTTGAGCAAGCCATTGGATTATTTGAACAAGCTATTGAACAAGATCCTGAGTTCGCATTAGCGTATGCCAATATCGCTATATCATACTACCTTCTCGAAATGTCTCAAACTAATAAAAAGCACACTGAAAAGATTAATATTTATGCAGATAAAGCATTGCTTTATGATTCAAAATCCGATGCAAGTCTAATCGCCAAAGCTTTCTATTACACCCAAATAAAAGAGTACCAATTAGCCTTGCCGCATCTTGAAAAGGCTTTGGAGTATAATCCTAATTCATCTCTAGCGGTACAAATGCTTGCGGACTTCTATTTTCGCTTGATTCCCAATACTAACAAATATCTGGAGTATGCCTTGAAAGGGGTACAACTTAATGTTGCCAGTGACTCTGTCACGCAGAGTTATATCTATTTAGGACTTGGAAATGCACTCATCGAAAACGGTTTTGTCGATGAGGCGTTGACGTACATCAATAAATCTCTAAATCACGATCCAGAGAATTACTATGCGCCCTATTTGAAAACACTCATAGTATTTGTCAAGGAAAGAGATATCGAACGCACTACAAAGGTCTTAAAGAGTGAGTGGCAAAAGGATACTACCCGATTGGATATCTTACAGGACGTAGCTAATTTTCATTATTACCAAGAGGATTATGATCGTTCGTTTTTTTACTTTGAGAAATTTACTAGAGCAAAAGAAAAACACGAATTAGATATTTATCCCAATGAAGATATAAAAATTGGTATGGTCTATGAAAAAATGGGCTTAAACGAACAAGCAGCTCCTTTTTTCAATGCATACACTCACTACTGCAAAACGGATCAATCCATATACAAGAGCGTTAATATGATGTCAAAGTACGCTCAAGAAGGTAAAAATGACCAAGCAATCGAGCAGCTCAAGGTTTTTGCAACACAAGATAATTACAAGTATTGGCTCCTGGTATTCCTAGAAATAGACCCGTTAATTAAACCTTTGAAAAACCATCCAGAGTTCGAGCAAGTCATGCAAAAGATCAAAGACCGCTTTTGGGAAAATCAGATAAAGCTGAGAAAGTCGCCAGAGGCTAAAGGTCTGATTTAATCAAGTAAGTTTCCTATCGATTCCTGAAGACAGAATCTATTGGTTCCCCTTGTTTAATGTTCTGGCTGTATAAAATGCCGGAGATTTGATCTTTTGATTTACATAACTAATCATACCCATAAGCAATGGCTTTATTTACGTGTTCTTAAACCGTATCGAGCACTTATGATATCTATGTTATCAACTAAATTTCTAGTACGAATAATAAAGAAGCATACTTGCACTAATACATGCTATTATGAGCATTCCCTTTTTGTTCTAACTCTCATAGCGCTGTGCGCTCCCAGTAGGAGTAATACCAGTTATAAAACCTTTTTTTGTTAAGAAATGTAGGAATCTTTCTTTGAAGAATTAGCTTTCGCGAAATCGAAGAATCAATACACTTAAAAAACTCAAAGCTTCCGAAACAGGAAACTTTGAGTTCAGATAAATTGAAATTAAATAGGCTTTAATTCAGAGTTATATACTTTCGGCAAACTTTTTAAATACCTTTTTATGCAACTCCATATCTAAATCAGGAGAAAAGGAAGTGCGTACGATGTAGTCCTTATCACCTTCTTTAGTAGTTCCTTGTGTTGAAGTTGCAGGAACGGTCCAATAAACGCCCTTTAACTGGCCATAGCTCACACAGAATTTACTCTCATTAGGGATTTCATTGATCATCAAATGAATTAGCTTTAAATTTAAAGCTCTTTTGTAAGTTTCTTTTTCTTCATCAGTGGTTCCTTTAGTAGGAAGATCTAATGAAAAAACTGATGGTGTGAATCCTGCCTTTGCGAGTTCTTCTGATACAAAATTGATTTTTGCAGTAGGTAAGGTATTTTGAATAAAGTTTACAAATTCTCGTGTATTGTCATAAGCTTTTATAATACGTTGATTCATGGACGGCAATTGTGCCGCTAGAATCTCATATTGAAGACTGGTTGCTTCATTATCACAAAGAGATAAATGCAATCCTATTTTTTCCATTAAAGCGTTCGTTTCATTATTTCCAACGCAGTAACCGGCTGTACAGCGGCCTCCACTTGGGAATTTAGAACCGCTAGCATAAGAAATAGTTCTTACGGTAGAGAGCATCTTATTTTCTCCTAAGAAGTGAATGTTAGGGCAGAAAGTTTGGTCGAGAATAAAGACTGGATCGATCGCTGTTGCTCCTTTTGCTGTTTTGCGTTCTCTGCTTAAAACTTCTTTTAATTTTATCAAATCTGGTACCTCTACTCTAGGATTGGTAGGTATTTCAGCAATGATATAGGGAATGGCATCTTCTTTAGCAATTTTCTCTAAAACCGTATCGATGCTTTGGACCATATCACTATCGCCATCTACCGGTAAATCTACTATTTCAATAGTGTCGAGACAAGCAGCAACTCTTCTAGCTTGGTCATTTGTACCGCCATAACAATTAGGTGGCACTATAAATTTAATAGCCTTCCCTTTATGGTTTTCTTGCGCATCGTGAATCATTCCCATCATGATGGCATATTGGATAGATAGACCGCTAGTAGCGACTAAAGGAGTGATTTGAGTACCTGTAATTTCTTTTATGGAATCTAGAACGCTTTTCTTGTCGGCTGCTAGATTATTTTTCTGATTAACAGAAGATATTCCTGACAGTAATCGCAACGCTGTAAGAGAATCGTCTGGCGTCATGGCTACGGTTTCTCTTCTTCGAACATGCTGAATATCTGAAAGATAGTGTTCGTTATTTTCTCCATTGATGACTAAAATACTTCCTATATTTTCATGGAGCGCAATAGAAAAGTCAATATTGGGATGTAACTCCATAGCATTCATCTGCTCTCGTTGTGCTATGAAAATTGTGCTTCCATTAAAATCAGTAATGTCTGATGCGTTTTCTACTTTTTTCAACTCAAATGTATAACCGTAAACACTTTTTATGATTTCCGCATTAAAAAAATCAGGTAAATCGTCTGTATAATTGATTTGGGTCTTTATATTTTCTAATAGATTTTTTCTTAAAATGGATAATACAGGAATGGTCTGAGAAGAAAAACTGATCACATTTTCCGGTTGGAGGCCTTGTAACTTTGAAATTCCCCATTCTAATATACAGGATAAAGGATGACCTAACCTTATATAATCATAAGCAGTAGGTAATATCGCTAATGCAGCAGGGTCACAATTGTCTTTTTGAAACAATATTTCTAATTGATCAAGAAACTGAGTTTTGGCTAATTTCTCTTCATAAATATCAAGTCGGTGAGTCGTTAGCCCCAACCAATTATTAGGCATATTCTCTAGTACCTTTTTTATATAGTGCAGTACTTTATTCTCTTGCATAAAACTCTTTTTTGTAGCAGCGAAAGTATGCATTAATTAGAGGTATTTAGAAGGTTTAACAAGACGTTTGTTTAGTTGTTCTCTTCATCGTTATAACTCCGTTTAATGTAGATAAAGACATTTTATTCAAGGGATTATGCAAACATACTGTAAAGGAGGTTTTTTTATTGACTCAATAAGGTAGAGGTAGTGGAAGGATTTGTTTGAATTTATAAAATAAGATTATTGTTTTGTGCAACTTTAAAAGAATATATGCTTCACATATTGCAAGGTTTTACATTAGAACAGGCAATTATCAACTAGCAAAATGATATTGTGGTGTTAATTCACGTGCCCCTTTTGCAGCCTAGTAGCAAAGAAAAACAGGTCATATCCTCTTTAATTAGAGTGGTTTGAGATGGGTTCTTATGGTACATTTATGTTTCCCAATGTGGTTATCACAACTATTTGATATTAATTACCCTAATTATTATTGGAATGTCTAACATTATTCTTCTATTTATTTTTTATATTGATTATCAATTAAACACACAATATTATAAAAATCGAAATTAAATTATAAGGGGCGATAGCATTTATGGCTTTAATATTTACGGCTTGCGGTACTGCTGAAATAGAGGAAGTACTAGATATAAAATAATCTCAAATAGAAATTCAAGTTTCGGAAGATACTTTTGCAGCAGGAGAAAAAGCAAAGGATGCTAACGTGTTTGCCTCTTCTTAAAGCGATTACAGTTAATATTGTAACAAATATGGCAAATGATACAACCGATCATTATAATGTATTTAAAATGGTAGATGCATATGTTGATGGAGATACGGTTGTTGAGGTAGGATATTGAAACAAATTTGACGCTTCTGGTAAGGAACAAAGTAAAGGGAATTACAGTTGTTATTTGAAAAACGTAGGTGGTACATACATTTACGCGCGAGATAGGAGCAGAACTATATCTTTAGTAAAATATGGTGTGTTAAACGACTGAATATCAAAAGCACCTACAGAAAGGGTTTCTTTTACCATATAAAGGATCAGTTGAACTAATAAAGGTTGCAAATGGTTTAGAGGAAGGTCAAAACGGCTAACAAACAAACATTGTTCGCCGTTTTTTTATGAAGTGGGTTCTTATACCAATTTGAATTCTAAATGTAGTCATCATTAAAAGATTTATTTTTGTTTTAACAAGTCAAAAACACAAGCCTAGCCATAGATACAATTTTATTTTCTAACAATGGAAAAATAAAAATGGAACAAATTATAACGACCTTTAATGTTGAATTTGATATTAATTGGCATGACATTTTAAACACTTTTACTATGGTACTTAGTGCATTTTATATGCTTCAATGCAGCTTATTCCTGTCTTTTACCTCAAGAAATAAAGATTCTTATAAATTGATACTAGTTGATGGCAAAACTTATTACTTACGGCTTAATAGAATTGACTACTGACTTACTTAGAACTATTTGTATTGCTTGATTAGCTTTAACATTTGTTTTTTAACATTTAAATAGTACATACCTGCTGAAAACTGAGAAACATCAATCTGTTTATCCGTTCCTGCAAGTTGTCCTTCTAAAACTCTTTGTCCAGAAGATGATATCATGTGATAATCAGCATCTGTACTAATTTCTACATGTATACTGTTAGTTGTATGATGTGGGTACTCTTTAATGGTTAGTTCCTGTGCTTCAATTCTTAAAATAGCACATTGAAAATTTTGATCAACTTTTAATGCTACTAATAGAATTTACTGGTAAATGGTTTGTTAGCATAAAACAATAACACTAACAATCATTGTCCTCTACGTATAATGGCAACCACGAGAGAGAAATCCCGCCTATAACAATATTACCGCCAGTAGGCGAGTTGGTTACCGAGTAATTCCCATGAGCTATTTCAAAAGTAATTTATAAGTGGTATTTGGTATTTTAATGTAATCAATGTCATGTGATGTGATGCTATTGCTATTATATCATTTATCCCATCAATAATTAATAAAGAATTTTGATGATTATGTTCCGACTAATTAAACGTGTGCAAACAAAGCTTCAACACCTGCAATAAAGTTGCTCAGTGACACAGTTCTATTAGTGGCACAATTACCTACATACCAGCTACTAAAAGCAAGTTTATTTTAATTCTAATAACTATAAGAGTGTTGCTACTGATTAAACATATTTAATTCTATTGTTTCTAAAGCATCTAAAAAAGGCAAAACAGATTTATATTAGAAAGTCAAAAGAGAATTGATACCTATAATTATAGTTACAATTTTGTTGTTCTCTTTGATCATTAGATACCGAAAGTAAAGGATTAACTCAAAAATCTAATTTGATAGTATTTGTAAAATACTCAACTAACACCTTTTATTAGATTTCTAAAATCTGAGTACAAAAAAGTATAATACAGTTGGGTCGAAATTTTAGGGATAGAATTTGAGTTGTTACTCATAAAACACCATTTCATGAATACTAGTCGTCGATTCTCAAAAGTTTGTTTCTCAGAAAATCAATGAGTAAAAACACGGAAGGTGTTTTGTGTTTATTTAAGGAGATGTATAGTTTGAATTCTCGTAATTTTTATAGCGGGATTTATTCAACAATAATTAGGTAGTTTATGCTGAGCCATCTTACGGAGAATTGCAACATGTGACAGAATATTTTAAAAGGACAGGTTAATTAGACGATAAAAACCATCATGTTTTGAGTATTGTTTTTCGAATTCTAAATCAATTTCAGGAAATTTGTTTGTTTCAACGAATTTCCTGAACATTTCATCGAATAGTTTTATTTTCTTTTTTCTTACCCTTTATTTTTACTAAAAATTGGATAATTAATTGTTAGTTTTAACAAATATAAATGGCTTACGACGTATTACTTACGATAATACATTATGAAAAAAAAAGGATCGAAGCCTGTTAAATAGTTACTAGATTAATATAATAAAGATTAAATTAATTTTTGAAAACACTATATATTATGAATGAAATTTTACCATTTAGTTTCACAATTATATCAATATGTCCAGCGTAAGTTTAGTTGTTAAACGAACAAAAGATTTAGGACTGTCTAATTAGTTAAAACTTTATAAATACTTTCAATTTCGATAAAAATATAAATTAAAGTAGTATCCGAATACGGTTTAACTATTAAAGAAAAAACGATAATAATTAGATATTTTATTGCAGCATGTTTACCTCATATAATAATCATTATTTGGGTTATATATAATTTTAATTAAAGCAGTATAATCTTTTTATACTTCAAAAACCAATTTTAAAACTAATTAGAAACCCTGAGCCAGTTCAGATAAACATGCAACTATTTAAATCAAATAAAAAAATACCAAACAACCAATAAATATTAATTTACTATTACTGAATCAACTTTTTACAATTATCAATTATGAAAAATAAATTACTTTTTAGTTTAACTACTATAGCATTGTTGTTATTATCAAACATTAGTTTGGGCCAAACAGTGAATCTAGGAATACTTACTTCATTTGAAGGTTTTTCTGGGAATGGAGCAGTCACAAACGGAGCGGGTTCCACTTGGGCCGGTGATGCAGGTACTCACATGGGTGCAATAACTGGAACTTTTGACGGTAACACGTATCTCTCTGGTGCCATAACAGATCAGGCTAGTGAAGATTTGATGAGAACCTTCATACACCTTAATGATCTTTTTGTTGACTATCCTGCCACTCACGCTGCTGCTTTTGGAGGTGGAGAGACTATTCCTCCTGGAGTATATTCTATACCTGGTGCGGGATCAGTTGGAACACTTCTGAAGCTTGATGGGCAAAATGATCCTGATTCTTTCTTCGTGATTAAATTCGGAGGAGCATTAACAATGGGAGCTGGTGCAGAAATACAATTAATTAACGGTGCAAGAGCGTGTAATGTTTTTTTTATGGCTAACGGAGCAATAAATGCTGCTGCAGGTGCTAATGTTAAAGGAACTCTACTTTCTAACGGAGGTGCTATCGGACTTGGTGCAAATGCTGTTCTTGAAGGAAGAATGTTAACTACAGCGGGAGCAATTACTACAGCGGTAAATTGTACCGTTAACAAACCACAAGGAGTTACTAACATCCCAATATTTTGTGAAGCAACGTGCCAACCAGCTCTAGAAGTGGATGTGTTAGGTGTTCTTTCAGACTACGCACTTTTTACTAGCACTGGAGCGGTTGCTAATACTGCTGTTTCTGGAATTCTTGGGAATATTGGAACAAATGGAGGATCTATATCAGGATATGTGGCAGGTACTCACATAGGTACGGAAGAGGTACAAAACGCTTTGACAGTTCAAGCAACATCAGATTTGGATGCGGCTTATATCAGCCTAATGAACCTTCCTTCCACAGGAACACATACGGCTGCTTTTGGTTCAGGAGAGGTACTTTCTCCAGGAGTTTATGATATGGCGGCGGGATCTTTGGCCGGTACTATTACCTTAGACGCAGGGAACGTCCCAAACTCCATATTTGTTATGAGATTTGCTGGAGCATTTAATGTCGCGGCAGGTGCGACAGTAATTCTAGCCAATGGTGCAAGCCGTTGTAATGTTTTTTGGATCGGAGGAGCAAACGTAACTACTGGTGCCGTGAATATAGGTGCTAACGCAATAGTAAAAGGAACATTTTTATCCCACGGTGGTGCTTGTAATTCTGGAGCAAACGTATTCTTGGCAGGTAGACAATTGTCTACTCTTGGAGCAGTTAATTCATATACAGGAATAATTTATAACAACCCAGAATGTGTTATTTCTACCCCTTTAAATGATGAAGATAATGATGGTGTTGTTGATGATGATGATCTCTGTCCTGGAACACCTGCTGGCGAAGCAGTAGATGCAGACGGATGTCAATTAGATGCGGATGGTGATGGAATTTTAAATATTAATGACAACTGTCCACTTACACCTAATGCAGATCAATTAGATACTGATGGTGATAATACTGGTGATGTTTGTGATGACGACATGGATGGTGACGGAGTACCAAATGATACTGACAACTGTCCACTTATAGCTAATGCAGATCAATTAGATACTGATGGTGATGGTATAGGTGATGTTTGTGATGACGATAACGATGACGATGGAGAACCAGATGATACTGACAACTGTCCACTTATAGCTAATGCAGATCAATTAGATACTGATGGTGATGGTATAGGTGATGTTTGTGATGACGATATAGATAATGACGGAGTACCAAATGATACTGACAACTGCCTACTTACAGCTAATGCAGATCAATCGGATGTTGATGCTGATGGCATTGGTGATGTTTGTGATCCGTTCGACGATACTGACACTGACGGTGACGGAACACCAGATGTTTATGATACTGATGATGATGATGATCTGGTAAGTGACGTAGATGAAATTGCAGCAGGAACAGACCCATTGGTTGTAGATCCTGATACAACCGATACGGATGGTGATGGAATTACTGATGTTGATGAGTCAGATGAAACCTCTGGAACAATCACAGATCTTAATGGAAATGGTATATCTGATGTTGTTGAAGCATGGACTGACTTTACTCCTTCTATAGAAATTGATTCATTTATGTTTTTAGCTGCTGGTGATTCAAGAGACTTTGTTGTAAATGTATCTGAAGTTTTAGGTGGGCCGTCAGTTGGACCAGTAGTTCTAAAGCTTAAAAAAACAAGTGCATTTCTTTTAAGCTATTCAGCTACCGCTTCAGGTGCATTAGTTAATAACGGTACCACAGTGAACAATAACGATTGGGATATTACCGAAGATTTGTTATTTATCACCATGACCTTAAAATCGGGAGTAATCATAACGGGAAATACGGTTTCTCGTATAGGCTTCACCATAGAACGTGAACCAAATATACCAGCACAAACGTCAACACCAATTACGGTTACTATTAACACAGGAACTGGTACAGATTTTAATAGCTACAATAATGCTTACAACATTATTGTTCAGGCTCAATAATCAAAGTTAATTCTCAAGAAATAATGAAAATACTAAAGAATAATACCATGAATACTTTGAATAAATTAATAGTACTGTTTTTTACCGTATTTATGTTTATACCAAAAGGGTATTCACAGAGTATAGCAGATCCTGGAATTGAAATTTTAATGTCGCCGCCTAGTGTTACAAACGGTTCCCTAGGAATCCTAAATGTCAATGTAGGTAATTATGGCAACGCAGATATCGTACAAAATTCGTTAAGTGTTATTATAAGCGTAGGAGCTAATGCTGAAATTTTAGGAGTTACAGCTGGAAGCGACGTGCGTTGGACTCAGTCCAGTTTAACAACTGGTTCTGCAAACACAATGAAATTAATAAATTCAGGAGGAGGTTTTACGTCATTTGATGTTGGAGATATTTTGTTGAATGTTAGAGGTAATAGTGTGGGTGACGCCAATGGAATTATTGGAAACATTGTTTACATAACAGCTAATAATCCTTTACTATGTTCTGGTTGTATCTTACCACCCTTGAATATTTCACAAGGGAATGCGGTCAGTACGAATGACAATTCATCTACAAGTTTATCGGTCACAGAGTTACCTATATCAGAAGATGATATTAATCAGACCATGGTAAATACGTCTGTAGATGGTAATGTACTTATTAATGATAGGGATCCTATGGGTGGTGTCTTGGTGGTGTCGACTACACCAGTAATTGGTCCATTAAACGGAAACCTAGTATTAAATTCAAATGGGACGTATACGTACACCTCTAATACTGGTTTCATTGGAGTGGATACATTTATTTATGAAGTCTGTAATAGCGGTAATCCAGTAGGATGTACCACGGGTGAAGTTTTCATAACGGTTACTGGCCCATCTTTGAATGGGAATTATCCACCAATAGTGCAAAATGATAATGCTACTACCGAGCCAGGTGCTAACGTACTTATTCGTATATTGGATAATGATTCTGACCCAGATGGAACGATAAATATCGGCTCTGTAAGTTTAGATATAACTAGCATATCTGGATCTACCTGTGTCACTACCGTAAATGGTCGTTGTCTAGAGGTTAGTGTACCAAATGAAGGAACATATATTTTGAATCCAGTAAACGGAGTTGTATCATTTGATCCAGAGCCAGGTTTCGTCGGTGAAACTACTCCTTTGGGTTACACTCTTTGTGACGACAATACAACATCAGCCGCATGTGCTAATGCAACGATGTCGGTAGTTATTAGTGATCCATTTGTAAATGAGATGACTGCTGAAGATGATGCAAATATAGCAAATGCGGGTGATACTCTGATATCTAACGTGTTATCGAACGATATTGATCCAGATGGGAGCACTGGTTTACCAAGTGTAGACAGTGCCCTAGCTATAATCGCTATGGATGGCAGTATTGGATCTTTAGTATTAGGAACCCCAACAGCAATTTATGGATCTGATTTAAGTGCTCCTGGAACTTTTGTAGTTGCGGGTATGTTATTATTGAATACTGATGGTGCATATGAATATACCGCAGATATAAACTTTTTTGGTTCTGTATTTATATCATATGTAGCTTGTGACAATGATTTTGATAATGCTTGTGATAATGCTACACTGTACTTAACAACATTATCGCAAACTCCACAAATTTCACTAACCTCTGCAGATTGTTCTAATGCTGCTGCAGTTACGGTAACCAATTATAATGCAGGATTAATATATACATCTACACCATTAGGATTAACAGTAGGTGCAGGAGGTATAATTTCTGGAGGAATTACTGGCGATACCTATGCTATAATAGCCGAAAATGCTACAACGAGTACATCAACATCATTAAATTTTGTGTTTAGTAATGATGCGCAATTAACTACGCCAGGCGATGTAGTTGTTGCGCGTATTGATCAGGGAGTATGTTCAAGTGAATTTCTTTCGATTGATTTCCAGGGTTCCTTAGGTGTGAACGAAATTTTAGAACTATATACAGATTCTAGCTTAACTGTTCCTGCAAATCCAGCGGCTGCTTCAGGTACTTCTTGGGTATCGTTAGATCCATTTACTACATCTGGAAGTCTTTGGGCAATCAGAAGTAATAGTTCTTCAGTTTGTTCTGCAAACGCGTTAGAGATTCCTTTCATCGTTTTAGATTGCCTGGATTTGGCAATTACTAAGACTGTAAGTAATGAATTTCCGAATTTTGGTGACTCAGTTGACTTTGTAATTACTCTTACAAATTTAGGATCTATTGACGCCACAAATGTGAATGTTTTGGAAGATTTACCTTCTGGGTTTAACGCTTCAACAGCCACCATCATTACCTCAGCAGGTAGCTACAATCCTGTATCGAGTATTTGGTCCATTCCTAGTTTCGCAAGTGGTGCGACAGAAACCTTAACGGTATCAGTTATAGTGGAGACGACTGGGGACTATAATAATTGCGCTTCAATAACAAGTTTAAATGAAGTAGACTCAAATTTAAATAATAATGAAGCTTGTGCTTCTGTGACTCCTTCTTCTCAAACTGATTTACAATTAACTAAAATAGTAAATAACGCTACACCAAATGTTGGGGATACTGTACAGTTTACGATATCACTAATTAATAATAGTGTAAATAGTGTTTTACTTACATCGGTTATAGATCTTTTACCTAGTGGATATACATTCCTTGGAAGTAGTGTCGGTCTAGATTATGTTTCTGACACAGGAATATGGACGGTTAACAGTTTGCCCGCAGGACAAACTCGTTATTTACTAATTGATGCTAGAGTAAATGCAAATGGAGTTTATGAAAATTGTGCCGCTATACAAAGCGCGAGTGTAATTGATCCTAACCTTGCCAATAATGATGATTGTGCTGCGACAAGTCCAGTATCTTTAATTGATTTATCGCTGATAAAAACTGTGGATAACATGAGTCCAGAGCCAGAAAACGTGGAAATTACGTTTACTATTTCAGTTACCAACGCTGGCCCTAGTGATGCGACCGGAGTTGAAATCATTGATACTTTAGCATCAGGTTATGAGTTTATAAGTTCCTTCACAGAGGTAGGATCTTATGATGAGAATACAGGTATTTGGACACTAGGGAATATACCTAACAATACAACATATGAATTAGACATTAGAGTAAATGTATTATCAATGGGGGAATATTTAAATACTACTGAGGTGGTTGCTGCTAACGAGCAGGATATTGACTCTACCCCTAACAATGGTATCATTACTGAAGATGATTATTCTAAAGTCTTACCAGAACCGGTTTTAATCCTTTCAATACCTAATGTGATCACAGTCAATGGTGACCAAGTAAATGATGAGTTTAGCATCAATAATTTAGAAGTTCTTTATCCAAATTTTGGTATGAAAATATTTAATAGATGGGGTAATCAGGTTTTTGAGTATACACACGGTGGAAATCCAAGTATTGAACCGCGATGGTGGAATGGTTTTTCTGATGGTAAAATGAATATTTCTAAAGGAGAATTGTTACCACCTTCCACATATTTTTACATTATTCGTTTTAATGATGGAAATAGAAAGCCTGAAACAGGCTGGGTATATTTAAATAGATAAACTAATTTATAGAGAGCTATTGATATAATAATTGTTCTCTATAGTTAATATAAGATTAGAGTTTTATGAAAAATAGTAGATTAATTTGTGGATTATTATTTGTCTTATCTGCTTCCTCTGTGTTTGGGCAACAAGATGCCCAGTATACTCAGTATATGTACAACATGAATGTTTTAAATCCTGCATATGCAGGATCTAGAGGTAACTTAAGTATTGGTCTATTAGGAAGAGCCCAATGGGTGGGTGTTGAAGGAGCACCTCGAACTATAACTTTGGCTGTAAATGGTCCTGTAGGTGAAAACGTAGGTTTGGGATTATCTGCGATTTCGGATTCATTTGGCCCTGTAACAGAACAAAGTTTATATGTTGATTTTTCCTATGCTATAAAAACTTCAGAAATAGGACGATTGGCCTTCGGTGTAAAAGCAGGAGCTTCGTTTTTAAATGTTGATCTGTTGTCTTTAAATCCAAATGATCCTGAATTTAGCAATACTTTATCAGATAATATTAATGAAGTGTATCCAAATATTGGAGCAGGAGCTTACTATTACACAGATCGGTTTTATGTTGGTTTATCGGTTCCAAATCTTATTGATAGTAGCCATCTAAAAGAAGAGTCTGGAGTTGTAAGTACAGCTTCGGAAGAAATGCATTACTTTCTGACTTCGGGATATGTTTTTCAATTATCTGATGCTTTTAAGTTAAAACCTTCTTTTTTGTTTAAAGGTTCTTTTGGGTCCCCATTATCATTAGATTTATCAACTAATGTATTAATTTATGATAAATTTGAATTGGGTTTTTCTTATAGATTTGATGATTCTGTAAGTGCTATGGCAGGCTTTCAGGTAACACCAGAAATAAGAGTAGGTTATGCATTTGATTACACTGTTTCTAATCTAGGAAATTATAATTCTGGTTCACACGAAATATTATTGCTGTTTGATTTCCTTAATAACAAACTCAAGAGTCCTAGATTCTTTTAAATTATAATAATTATTTACATGAAAAAATATATTGTATGTATTGCAACTCTATTAGTGAGCTTCATAGCTTTATCTCAAAATGTTGATCGATATGAAATAAAGCACCTGTCTGATATAAATACTAAATATTCAGATTTTGGTGTTGCTTATTATGGGGAAGATCAAGTGGTTTTTGCTTCCTCAAGGAAAGTTCGTAGTTTGCGAAACAGAACGTGGGCAAATAACTCTCAGCCTTTTCTTAATTTGTATCAAGGAAATAAAACTGAAAATGGTGACATTTCAGATATTGAATTGTTTTCATCAAAGGTTAATACTAAATATCATGAGTCTAATGCTGTGTTTGCAGCTGATTTGAAGACGGTTTATTTTACTCGGAACAATTATTTTGATAGGAAATATAAAAAGGATGATGATGGAATGAATCATTTAAAATTATTTAGAGCGCATATTAATGAGAAAGGTTTGTGGGGTGATATTGAAGATCTTTCCTTTAATAATGACTCCTACTCAGTTGGTCATCCTTCATTAAGTAGTGATGGTAAAATGCTTTATTTTATTTCAGACATGCCGGGTGGCCTAGGAAAAACTGATATTTATTATGTACATTTATTAGATGACGGAACTTATGGGGAGCCTATTAATGCTGGTCCTACGGTGAACACTATGAATCGTGAAATGTTTCCATTTATCAGTAAAAAGGGAATTCTTTATTTTTCTTCTGACGGTAGGTCTGGGGTTGGCAGTTTAGATGTTTTTAAGAGTGTTGTTTCTGAAGGTGGTACGGTTTACTCGAATTCTAAAAGTCTAGAAAGTCCGGTAAATAGTGTTTGGGATGATTTTGCATTCACAGTAAATGAAAAAGACTCGACAGGTTATTTCTCTTCTAATAGAAAAGGTGGTGCAGGTGATGATGATATTTATTTCTTTAAAGAAACGATAACAGGAATACAATATGTTAAGGGTATCGTTAGGGATGATGGTACTGGTGGTTTAATTCCTGGAGTGTTGGTTAGTTTGTATAAGGATGATGTTGAAATTGAAAAAGTGATCACTGGTGATGATGGTGGATTTAACTTTACAGTCGACTGTGAGTCTAATTATAAAATCCTTGGAACAAAAAAGGGTTATATGGATTTTAGCGAGGGTTTTGTTACTTCAAACGAAGATCAACTTGAAATAGGATTAGATATTAAGTTACAGGATGAGGATATCGTGGAGATAGGTGGTGTTGATTTTATAAATATAAATCCAATCTATTTTGATCTAGAGAAGTCAGTTATTCGTCCTGACGCAACAATTGAACTTCAAAAGGTAATCACCGTTATGAAACGATATCCTCAAATGATTGTACAATTGGGATCGCATACAGATAGCCGTAATACTAATAAATATAACGATGCATTATCAAGTCGAAGAGCTGCATCCTCCTTGGAATATATTGTATCTAGAGGGATAGATCGTACAAGAATTTTTGGTTTTGGTTATGGAGAAACACAATTGGTTAATGCATGTACTGATGGTGTAAAGTGCTCTGAAGAAGAGCATCAATTAAACAGGAGAACTGAATTTGTTATTATTAGATATAATTAAGTAATTTGAATAAATAATATTTTCTTAGCCATTGTATTTTTATCAATAATGGCTAAGGAAGTTTATTGGTTTATTCAACCTTACATTCCATATTTGTTTCTGTCTTTTAAGATTAATGGGTTCATACATCAGCACCCTCTTTCAATAATTGTATTAAAGTGTCGTTAACATGAACAAACATTGATTATTCTAACAGCCTACCTTTCGAACTATTTTGCATATCCTAAATTGTGTTGTTATTGTTCTGTATTAATGGCTTAAGATTATTATTGTCGCAGTTAGTTTTTCATAGTGTTTCTTATTAGTTATGACTTGAATCTAAGCTACAATGCGGTTGTTTTTAAGCATATCGTGTTTTCCCATTGAACTATTAGGGATATTTTCTTTAGGTTTTCCTACTGCTTCTAATAATTTTATTCAAATCATTTTACTGAAGGTTTTTCATTTAATTTTTTTATGCTATATTTAATTCTACGGTTATTAGCTCCTTTTCCTTTTCAAAATCATAGCTTTTTCCTTTCTGTTTTTCCTCTTTACTTTGTTAGTATCTATTTCATTGAGAGAATACTTCAAGCTGCTGATACTTGTTTTCTATTTTTCGTCTTTAAATACAAAGCTGTAAATCAACTACTTTTAAATTGTGGTTATATCTGAATATAAAAAGCATTTAATATACCTATTCTCTTTTCAGTGCCTTGCAAAACAGCTCGTGGAGATCAAATTTAACCATATGAAATAGTGTGTTTGCTTTGGTTCTTTTCAGTTAACTGTTATCACAGTTGCAACTATATTTTACTTCCCTTAGACCGCTCGTATATCAAATTTTTAAAGATATTTTTGATTTTATTTTCACAAAACATGCTTTATAAGCATTAAGTTTTGTTATTTATTTTACAAAGCTGAGCATGCTTGCACTTTAAATATATCTATAACCGTTGTTCCTATCGATAACAAAATACAGAAATCAAATTATTAATTAATTTATTAATTATGTATAGCCGTGTTATGTTGTTGTTTTTTTACTTTAATTAAAGTAGCCTGTTGGATCACATAAATTGGATAACTACTGACTTTATAACCACCAGACTCGCCAGTCTCTTCTTTGTTTTCTAGCACAGACATAGTGATCATAAAATCCATTCGGTCTTTATAAAACACTTCACTATTATTCAATAAACTACCAGCAACTTCATAGGTGCTGAATAGCGTATTTTTAGAATAAGCAACAGGAATAACAATACCGTTATTTTCATCTAGTTTGTAGATATGGGGGTTTTCAGTCTGGATCAAAGTGTAGGCTCTTTCTGATCGTTCTGCACCGTAATATATTTTGTAATCGTATCGCAAGCTATCTGATGTAGCAAGTAGATGAAACTCCATGGGAATAATTTCAACGCTGTTATTTGAGGTATTGATTAAATCTCCTTTATAAATTCCCAAGAATGCACCTGGGAATAAACATTCTTTTGCTGCGAGTTCTTTGTTGGATTCTTCCGCAATTTTATTTGATTCAAATGTTCTTTTACAGTTGACAAAAAGTAATAGAATGATTATCGAGATGAATTGTTTCATAAAATATGAATAGTGTTTTATTTGTTTTAACTTAAAGTAACGTCTATAAAACACCTTAATTGTTGAAATATAAAAGCTGCGGAAAACCGAAGCTTTTTATAAACACTATTTAAATATTGAGATAGAAATGCAAGTTCATGAGTTTTTTTTTAAATTTAAAGAATATGTACTGATCTAGTCATTTTAGTTGATGACTTTTCATTAATTAAAAAATAAATTAAAAATAGTATCAACTCTTTTCTGCTTTAATAAACACTTTTTTAAGTTAGCTTATGCGAAAGTAAGACCAGATGCACCTATATATTAAGAAATCCCAAGTAGTCAAAGATGACACCTCAGGATTTCCAATTAACCAACCAAAAAAATTACGAAAATTACTATAAATAACCTTCTAAATACACAGATCAATACCTGTGCCAAACTACTATGCACGCACAGCAATTTTAATGTATTATGTTTTTATTACATGAAAAGCTTTATTTTACGGTATTAAGCAACTTTTATTTAATTCATGAAGTGCGAATAACTTTAAGGACTTTTAAATAGATTTTATGTCATCTTTGCATAAAAAGTAAATCTAAGGCGTATTTTATCTGAAATTAACACAGCTACACCCGAGACTTATGCCGAAGAACTCAAAAATAAGAAGTGGCTTATTGTTGAATAGTTGACTACTCGAATCATTAGAAGAATGAAAATCTGTGCATTCGCTATATTTAGTGAGTGATAGCCCTAAGATTTAATAACTAGTTTTATTTTATTAATACACTTCTAAGTAAAGTACTCTAATACTTGATCAATTTAGAATCCATTCTAACGCTTATCCAAAGTTTAAAAACCCTAATGCTAATTTTTATGGTTCCACTGTCAACCAATGGTATCGAAATTATTTGAAATTCGAGATGATCATTAGATTTAACTAGAACTTTTCCTTTTGCTACATCTTTAAAAACAAGAACTCAAGTATCATTCATTTGGTTGAATCATATATTAGTACTAAAGTCAAAGTACCTGCTGCTGCCAGCATAAAGTCAAGAGGCCTTTCCTAATTGAATGTTATCTTAGAACTCGAATTTTAATAAGATAATAAAACAATTTAAGAGATTATTTTAGCTTTTATTACTTTAGAGCCACTTTTCCATCTAACGATAGTCAGGAGACTTATAAAGATGATTGTATTAATCATATAGAAATATTGACAACCGTATTTTCAAGTCAGTTCTGGAACGTGCTCAAAAGTCATCTCGTAAATCCCTGCCACAAATGTCATAGATATCAAAACTGAAGAAATGATAGTGAAAATTTGTATGATCTGATTCATTTCCTATTAGATCTAAATAATCTTCTATTTGTTCTACCGCAATGAAATATTGATCTATAATACTGTTAGGGAGCGAGTAGAACAAATAGTCGCTTTTTACAGACCTTATGCGCCCCGACTATTTTCTATACTTTCTGTAAGGTTATCAAAAGCATCTCCAGTTTTTATTGAAAGGGAATAACTTGATCTTCAGTAAGGATCATACTTATTTGTTCTTTATTGAGTTCAAGATTTTCTGCATCATAAGATATCATTTTAATACATTTATACATATGATCAGCGTAGAATCCTATTTTAGGAAGTTGTTTGGCATTGTCCATATATTCTATAAGTAAATGGTGCAAATTGAATTCAGACTCTACTTTTTTTAATAGGTCAATATTAAAACAGTTGACGCACGATTATATTTGAGCTAGTCTACAAAAACACCCTCTTGTTTAGAAAAATGTGTTTCATCATATAGGATAGTCTCTGCGGTAACCGCTTCTATTGATCTTCTCTTACATAATAAATGGTTCCAAGAGTCTGTAAAACATTATTTCTAGGTTTAGGAATTGCTCTGCGTCGCAATCTTAAATGAGACTTTTTCATGAATCGGCTAATCAAATGAATTCGGTTTAAATCAAATATAAGAAGTTTATTTTAACGGTCAACCACAGCAATTAAAGAGCGCTACTTAACCATCATTTTTAAAGAAAACCTTCTAGATAGCTGCTTTAGATATATATATTAGAATCCGTCGTGTTTTTTCTTTATGTAGACTGCTTCAACTTTTCTGCGATATAGGGAGCTGTATAACTATTTGTTGCTGTGGCTACTTCTTCAGGTGTTCCATACGCTACTAATTTACCACCAGCTTTACCACCTTCAAGCCCTAAATCGATAATGTAGTCAGCACATTTTACCAATTCCATATTGTGTTCTATGACGATAACAGAATGTCCTTTATCAATCAATGCATTGAAACTGTCAAGCAATTTATTGATGTCGTGAAAGTGTAGTCCTGTGGTAGGCTCGTCAAAAATGAAAAGGGTCTTATCGGTTGTAGTTCCTTTTACTAAAAAACTAGCCAATTTAATACGTTGGGCCTCGCCACCAGATAGGGTAGAAGAGCTTTGCCCTAAAGTTACGTATCCTAATCCCACGTCTTGTAAGGGTTGAAGTTTTCTAGTAATTTTTGATTCGTTATTTGTGTCAAAGAAAGCGATGGCATCATTAATAGTTAGATTTAAAGTATCATCTATATTTTTATCGTGAAATTTCACTTCCAAAATTTCTTTTTTGAACCGTTTTCCATTACAGGTTTCACATTTTAAAGTTACGTCTGCCATAAACTGCATTTCGATCGTCACTTCTCCGTCTCCTTTGCAGGTTTCACATCTGCCGCCATCTACGTTAAAAGAAAAGTGTTTCGGCATGTAGTTTCTTATCTTGGCAACCTTTTGATTAGCAAATAGATTACGTATGTCATCATACGCTTTAATGTAGGTAACAGGATTGGATCTAGAACTACGTCCTATAGGATTTTGATCTATAAACTCAACTGTTTTTACGTTCTCAAACTTTCCTTTTATCCCTGTATATTGTCCTGCTTTTTTTCCATAACCGCCTAGTTTTTTTAAGATAGCAGGATACAGAATTTGCTTGACAAGTGTGGACTTTCCACTGCCTGAAACTCCGGTTACCATGGTTAAAACACCAAGTGGGAAGCGCACGTCAATATTTTGAAGATTGTTCTGTCTCGCACCTACAATATCTATATAATATTTATGAGATCTACGCTTTCGCGGAAGCGGAATTTCCATAGTACCGTTCAAGTACTTTGCTGTAAGACTATCTGATTTCAAAATCTCTTCTAGGGTCCCAGCAGCGACTACTTCACCACCATGAGTTCCAGCTTCTGGACCTATATCGATAATCTGATCTGCCGCCTGCATGATTTCTTCATCATGCTCTACAACGATAACGGTATTTCCTAAGTCGCGTAGATTTTTAAGGACTTTAATTAAACGCTTCGTATCTCTTGGATGCAACCCTATACTAGGCTCATCTAAAATATACATGCTACCTACTAAGCTGCTTCCCAAAGATGTGGCTAGATTGATGCGTTGAGATTCTCCACCAGATAGACTGTTTGATTTTCTATTCAAGGTCAAATAATCCAGTCCTACGTCTGATAAGAATGTAAGTCTATTATTAATTTCAATAAGCAATCTTTTGGCAATTTTCTGGTCGTGGTTGCTGAGCTTCAGGTTCTTAAAAAAGATAATCAACTCCTTTATAGGTAAGGTTACGAGATCGGTGATAGTAATTTCTGCAATCTTGATGTAGTTAGTTTCTTTCCTCAATCTAGCACCATTGCAATTGCTACATTTTGTTTTACCACGATACCTAGAAAGCATAACTCGATTTTGAATTTTATAAGCTTTTGACTCAAGCCCATCAAAAAAGGAATGAATGCCTTCAAAGTACTTATTTCCATCCCAAACCAATTGTTTTTGTTTATTTGTCAACTCAAACCAGGGTCTGTGAATAGGAAAATCAAATTTACTCGCATTTCTTATCAACTGATTATTATAGTAAGACATGCTTTCACCACGCCATGGAAATACTGCCATTTCATAGACGGAAAGAGCTGTATTAGGGATCACAAGATCTTCATCTACTCCTACAACGTCTCCATAACCTTCACAACGAGGGCAAGCGCCATAGGGATTATTGAAACTAAATAAATGCGGATTAGGCTCTTGGAATTCTATTCCATCCAATTCAAATTTATTAGTAAACTCTCTCACCTTACTGCCATCCATGTGTTCTATAAAAGCAACGCCTTTTCCTTCAAAAAAAGCTGTATCTATGGCATCTGCGAGCCTGTTGTAGAAGTCTTCATCATCGCGCACTATAATACGGTCTACGACTATCTTTACTTTGTCGTTTTGAGAATAGGTCAGGTTTTCTTCATCCATTCTATGAACCGAGTCGTTGATCTTGATACGCGTATACCCTTGTTGTTGCAGTGCTTGAAGTTGCTGTGCGATATCGCGTTTCCCTTTAATTATTAGTCGAGTGGTAAGCAATAATTTAGATCCTTCTTCCTGTTGCTTTACATAGTTAGTGACATCAGTAACCGTATCCTTCTTTACTTCATCGCCAGAAATAGGTGAATAAGTGTGTCCGATACGAGCAAATAATAATTTGAGATAATCATAAATCTCTGTTGTGGTACCCACCGTAGATCGAGGATTTGTCGAGTTTACTTTTTGTTCAATGGCTATTGCTGGGGCAATACCTTTGATATACTCCACTTTAGGTTTGTTGAGACGTCCTAAAAACTGTCTTGCATAAGAGGAAAGGCTCTCGACATAACGACGTTGCCCTTCGGCATAAAGCGTGTCAAAAGCAAGAGAAGACTTGCCGCTTCCTGATAAACCAGTGATTACCACAAGTTTATTTCTAGGAATTACAGCATCTAATTTTTTCAGGTTGTGAAGCTCAGCACCTTTAATAAGAATATTCTCCTTAGGGCTTAACTGGTCTATATCGGCAAACAATTTTGTTTCAGGCATAACTACAAATATAACTGTGTACGGCTTCTTCAAAGAACGGTTTATTGTGATTTAAATGTTAAAAAACGTTATTAAGTTTTGCATATATGGAATAAATGTTGTTATATTTATCCCGTTAACTTTTTTTAAACAATTTGCCTATACTATAACATTACTTTAAAAACCAGATCAAAGACTCACATTCTGAGATCAACAAAGTTGTTATGTTATGAAAATAGAAAATGTACAGGATGCTGCATTGGTTAGGCGATACCTCATTGGTGATGAAAAAGGTCTTGAGATCCTCATTACTCGTCACAAACAAAGAGTCTACAGTTTTATTTTTTCTAAGGTGATGGATAGAGACATTACAGAAGATATCTTTCAAGATACTTTTATAAAAGTTATCCGCACCCTTAAAAAAGGTAAGTACAACGAAGAAGGGAAATTTCTTCCTTGGGTGATGCGTATTGCCCACAACCTAGTCATCGATCATTTCCGTCGCAATAAACGCATGCCTAAATTTCAATCTCGCAATGACTTTGACATTTTTGATGTGATTAGTGATGGAGAAGAAAGTAAGGAATATGAAATGATAACCAGTCAGGTGCATGAAGATGTTAGAAGACTGGTAGAAGAACTTCCAAATGACCAAAAAGAAGTGCTTACCATGCGCATATTTAAAGAGATGTCTTTTAAGGAAATAGCTCAATCTACCGACGTAAGTATCAACACGGCATTAGGTAGGATGCGTTATGCTCTTATCAATTTGCGTAAGATTATTGACAAGAATAATATTATATTAACAAGATAATTTAAAATATTTAGCTGATTCTTATAATAAAGTTGTAAAAAGTGCGTTTAATTCAAAACTAAACTTACTTGCAACATGGCAAAACTTTACAATGAATCATTCCCTGAACCAGTGAAACCCACAGGTCCAAAAGAAGAAACGGTAAAATTCCTGCTCAACTTTTCAAAAGCATTAAGTGTTACACGATATAAGAACATGACGTTTGAAACGCTTAATAATTGATATTCAATAGCCTAATATCAATATTTGTTTTCAATCTGAAAACCCATTCTCAAAGCTACTGAGAATGGGTTTTCTTTTTCTCTATCTTCTCTTTGTTGTAAATAAAAGTTAGCTATAGATTCAGACGTAACAAATCAAGTATGGCAAGACAAAAATTTTATGTTCTGTTTACTTAAATTTTTTAACAGCATTATCTGTATCGAAACAACCTTCCCCACCCAATTTATGCAGCATTACAATTTGCCACATATGCATTACTATCTGCATGTAAATTCATTATGTTGAATATAAGATCCTTTTAAAGGGGCTTTTTAAATGCAGTAATACCTTCGCAAAGTCCCAACATCTATTGCAATCAAATTGGAATAGAATGTTTTCGATTTTTTTATTAAAAATATACCTAAAGACAATATTCCCAAGGAAAATTAAGAACAAACTGGCGGGCTAGAACGATAAACCTCTAGGGAGTTAAAATGCATAAATAAAATGATAAAGGAATAAAATTCAAATAAAAATAATTGCGTGCCCTGCGACTTTAAAATTCTAAATCATTCTTTAAAGAAGATAAAACCAATAATTATTTTCATGTTTTATATATAATAGTTGTTTCCCCGTGCATTATTTGTGAGTTGCTCAAAAAGAGTTTCAAACAACTTGGCGCAATTGTATTTATTATTTTAACGTTGTTTTTAGGTATTTTTTGTACTTTATATGTTTGAATGTAGCTTAAAACTAGGAGCTTCTAGCGCAGTAAAAAACTTCTTTTTCTTTTTAATAAAAATATATTTCCGGCGCGAAAATGTAAAAGGCTTATTTATAGGTTCAATTAAGAACCTTACACAACGATGTTTTAAATTTTGGCGACTCAATTTATAGATGACTGTTGGTTAACATTAAAGGGCTGCAATAAAAGCAGGGTCATTCATTTAAATACAAACCGAATATTCCATAATTTTCAACATATATAAGCGTACTTCGGCACTTTGATAAATTTAGAACAATACCAGCTTAGTATAACTGTTGATTCTCCTCATGAATGAAGTTAACCTCATAGGAAGGTTTCGGAAGCATGATTCCCATGAAGTTATTAAACATATTTATCCTTCGATTATAAATACTGTATACATGAGCTAGCACCTAATATTTTTCTTGACAGTTAACAATTCCTTCAATGATACCGCAGCATTTACTTTACCTAATTATGTATCTCCTTTATTAATTTCTAAAATTTTAAAACGCAACATCAAGTCTTACCGTTTATATCTTGTTCTATAATTTTGATTAGAATCAGGTTTAACCTCCATCATAATGACACGATCAACGGACACTTTTTTGGATCAAACCATATTTTAGATGCATTGAATCTCATAGAGTCAATGCAATATTGATGGGAGAAGTTAGGCGCAATTGAAAGTGTTTTCACTACATGATTTATTTACTCTTTTATCGTAAGCTGCACAAAAAACTGATTATAAGATAGTTAAATGTTTAGGCATTGTGTAAATAAAGTACAATTAAATAGGATTACTACATGCTTTTAAACGTAAAATAAACACATATTAACGTTAAAATCATGTCACAAATGGTTATTTAATCGTTTAAATACCAAAAAATAGGATTAAATAGGTTTTTATATTATATTTGATTAACAATTATATAAAATAACTAATCATGAAAATTATTTTAAAATGTTTTTTAGTAAATTTCTTCTTTTTATTATCACAAGGAATTTATGCCCAAGTAGGTATAGGAACAATAACACCTGATGCCTCTTCTATTCTAGATGTTTCTTCCTCTAGTAAAGGGCTTTTAATGCCAAGATTAACCACGATAGAAAGAGATAACATATTACACCCAGCTAAAGGGTTAATGATTTTTAATACTTCAACAAACGATATTCAATTAAGTATTGGAACACCTGCAATGCCAGTTTGGATAGGTGTAAAAAGGACTACGGTTGAATCTGTTAATGCAGGCGACATTATTAGTACGACATCTACAAATAACGAGCTGGTTTCAGGTATGGTGGTGTTCCCTGAATCGGGTACATATATGGTTTCATTTAATGCGGATATAATGACACCGCACAGTTCTACGCAAGCTGCCATGGATCTTAACGGGATATACCGAGCCTTAAAAGCGATGCCCGGTGGAATAGCTCACGGTCTTGTTTTTGGCTCCGGAGAGGTTTTGAATCCAGGTGTTTATGATATAACGGGAGCAACATCAATTGCCGGAAGCCTTACAATGGATGGTGGCGGAGATCCAAATGCTGTATTTATTATTAGAAGTACTGGTGCAATTACTACAGGAGCAACCACAACAAATGTGATTTTGACTAATGGAGCAAGCCCAAATAATATATTCTGGTTGTCTGAGGAAGCTTTATCTACTGGTGCTGGCTCAATCATGAAAGGATCTATGGTCTCCCGTGCTGGAGCGATTAATTTGGGAGCGAATACAAACCTTGAAGGAAGGATGCTCACGAAGGCAGGGGCGCTAAGTATAGGAGCGGGTTGCGTTCTAACAGCACCATCTGGCGCTTCCCCTTTTGATTTGGGGGTTCTTTCCACATTTGCAATGTTTACTTCTAGTGGTTCAATTTCAGATACTGCACCTAATACGATCACTGGAAATGTGGGAACCGCACTAGGAGCTATAACAATTGTAGGCACACATCTTGGTGATCAATATTTGGAAGGTACAGCGTCTAGTGCATTCACTACTTACTGTATTTATCAAAATGGAGTAGAAGTGGTAAATTCTAGAAGAACAATTTATTCAGATAATTCACTAGTGTCCCTTCAAGCAAAGGTTACTACTCTAAATGCAGGCGAGCCCATTGAGGTTAGATGGAAAGTTTTTGCAGGCAAAGCTTTGATTAATAATAGAACTTTATCGTTGATTCGTTCTGGATATTAGGTACGTTGAATCTGAAATTAATGAATTTACTCCTTTTAAAACTTGAAATTCCCTATGTAGATTTGCCTTGTAAGATCTTATTGTCGTTTTTATAATTTAAGATGCTTTGTATCTTTTAAGGTTAGTAATTGATTATTTAGATCAGATGGGTAAATACAAGTGTTTTGGGATATATCATTGATTTACTCTTTTATCGAGATGCTTATAAGTGACTTATTATAATAACGTTAATTGTCTTGTTTCTGTATTAGTAAAGTACGGCCATTTTGGTCTTTTTAATTTTCGCCTAAGGTGTTAGTTTAACAGATTAGCCTTTTATTTTTAATTAACAACTGTATATTTAATCGTTCAAACACAATAAAAATAGATTAAATACCATTTAAAACTATCTTTAAATACCCAAAATTTAACAATATACTCATGAAAATTATTTCAAAATATTCTTTAATACTGCTTCTCTTATTACTTTCACTAGATATTTATGCTCAAGTTGGTATAGGAACGATAACGCCTGATGCTTCTTCTGTGTTGGACATTGCTTCCACAAGTAAAGGCCTTTTAATGCCTCGATTAACAACGATAGAAAGAGATAATATATTACTTCCAGCAACAGGGTTGATGATTTTTAATACTTCATTAAATGATGTTCAACTAAGTATAGGATATCCCTCCATGCCTAGTTGGATAGGTATTAAAAGGCCTATTAAGATCGCTTCCGTTAATGCTAGCGATTATATAGGCACCACATCAATTAATGACGTATTGGTGCCAGGTATGTCTGTATCCCCTGAATCGGGAACTTACATTGTTTCCTTTAAGGCTCAGGTATCCAATAATAAACAATTTAGTTCTATCCAAGGTGTTGTTGATATGGACAGGATTTATCAAACTTTAACAGCTCTGACGGGTGGTGTTTCTCACGTTCCTGCTTTTGGGGCTGGTGAAATTTTATCTCCAGGTATTTACGACGTAACAGGGGCCACATCAATCGCTGCGGGAACGCTTACAATGGATGGTGGTGGAGATCCAAATTCTGTTTTTATTATCAGAAGTAGCGGTGCATTGACCACGACAACTACCACAAATGTAGTTTTGACTAACGGAGCGAGTTCTAATAATATATTTTGGATGTCTGAAGTAGCATTATCTGTTGAAGCTGGTGCCATAATGAAAGGAACTTTGGTTTCTGCTGCCGGAGCGATTGCATTGGGAGCAAATACCATTCTTGAAGGACGTATATTTACAAAGTCTGGAGCATTAACTATTGTTGCGGGCTCTGTTATTACTTTGCCACTGGGTGATTCTCCTATTAATTTAGGCGTTCTTTCTACATTTGCAATGTGGAGTTCTGAGGGCGCGGTTTCAGACGTTGTTACTTCAACTATTAATGGAGATGTGGGCACTGCAAGAGGAGTGCTGACAATTACAGGTACGCATACAGGGGTTCAATACCCATCTGGTACAACAGCTCCTTTCTCTTCTACGAATATTACTACCTATTGTATTTATCAAAATGGGGTAAAAGTAGAAAACTCTCACAGGACAATTTATTCACAGAACTCACTAGTTTCTCTTCAAGCAAAGGTTACTATTTTAAACCCAGGGGAAGTTATCGAAGTGCGATGGAAAGCTGATTCTGGTCATGCGTTCATTGAAAATAGAATTTTGTCTTTGATCCATCATGGATATTAGCCGCTTTGAACTTAAAACTAACTAATTCATTGTTTCTTTTTAAGTTTTGAATTAGTAAAGCGTAACCAAACTTTGTCTTTTTCATTTTGTTTAAATGTTAGCATAATACAAGACCGTTGCAAGGTAAAACCTTTATAAATCAGCAATTAAAAAAGGTTTAATTATTTGTTATATAGATAGTTAAGTCTTATTTTTATTATATGAAACTACAGAAACAGCCCACTTTAGCAGATAC
>Ga0222644_1000182_pt1 | contig 28615 bp, 22 predicted proteins | sample AntAcemetagen291_FD_179800 | JGI IMG/M metagenome (GOLD analysis project Ga0222644, IMG submission 179800) | Saline water microbial communities from Ace Lake, Antarctica - #291 | ecosystem: Environmental > Aquatic > Non-marine Saline and Alkaline > Saline | place: Antarctica: Ace Lake...
TTTTGAAATCAATATAAAACTAAATCAGAGTACCTAGAAACTATACATCAACATCATCAAATAAACCCTTTATTAAATAACTATAACGAACAAACATTAATAAACTGCTTAATGTCAAACTAACAAACAATCCAATCCAAATACCACTCAAACCGTAGGTAAGGTACTGACTTAAAAAATAGGATATAGGTAACCCCACCAATCCATATGCAATAAAACAAATCAAACTAGGCACCCATACGTCCTGCATTCCCCTTAAAACTCCTAACATTACTACTTGAAATCCATCACTCAACTGAAAGAATGCCGCTATCAACAAAATATTAGCAGCTAATTCAATAACGTTTACATCATCTATGTATATCTGAGGCAACTGATTTCTGAATATTAAAAAACAAAACGCAAAGACTACTTCAATTATAAAGGTCAAAAGAAACAATGATTTCGCAATCCTTCTTAATTCAGATATTTGATTCAAGCCTTTTTGATTGCCTATTCTGATAGTAGCGGTAACGCCCAGACCTACTCCGACCATAAAAGTTAATGCAGATAGATTCAACGCAATCTGATTTGCTGCTTGGCTATTTGTACCTAATGTTCCTGATAAAATAATCGCAGCTGTAAAAAGACCCACTTCAAAAAACATCTGTAATGCCGTAGGAAATCCTAAATTAATTAGTTTTGTTATGATAACCGAAGAATAAGATTTCAATACTGAAAAATATTTCTTGAATTGTTTTCTACTAAGAAGTAGTAAGAGAACTATTATAAACATGGCAATTCTAGAAATAAAAGTGCCTATCGCCGCACCTTCAACCTCTAATCTTGGGAATCCAAATTTTCCGTAAATAAGTAAATAGTTCAACAAAACATTAATAACATTAGCAATTATGGAGGCTATCATCGAATACATAGTTTTAGATAGACCATCTACAAATTGTTTGATTGCTTGAAACATCATTAAAGGAATTAAAGAAAGAGCCACCCAGCGCATATAAGGGATCGCCAATTCCACAACCTCTTTAGGTTGATCGAGCATATAAAGAATAGGCTCACATAAGAACATCAATAAAGTCAATAGAATTCCAAGCACCAAACAAAGTAAAAAACCAAGATGAAAAACCGACTTAACTTTTTCTGAATCATCCTTAGCATCAGCCTCAGCAACTAATGGTGTAATGGCAAAAGAAAACCCTATTCCAATAGAAAGAGCTATAAATATCAAAGCATTCCCCAAAGAAACAGCTGCTAAAGGTGCTGCTCCCAACTCACCTACCATGATATTATCAGCTAAAGCTACTAATAGATGTGCCACTTGACCTACCATGATAGGAACCGCAATCTTGAGATTCTTAGGAAATTCTTTAGTGTAATCTTTTAATGCCATGATCAAATATCAAAAGGCGTAAAAGTAAATAATTTGTATACTAAAGAAATGTTCTAGTTTATTCTTTTATTAACTATTCCATACTGATCGAACAAGTAAATTAGACTAGTCATAGTGGCAGCTCCTAATTCTAATTCTCTTTTATTCACTGCATCAAAAGTATCGTTAGCAGCATGATGGAAATCAAAATATCTTTGAGAATCAGGCCTTAAACCTGCCAATACTGTATCTCCTTTTCCTAACGGGCCTACATCTGCCCCACTGCCTCCTTTTTCAAAGTAATGAATTAGATAAGGCTTAAAAAGAATCTTCCATGAATTTACTACTTTCATTTGATCATCATTTGCATCAAAACTAAAACCTCTAGGACTAAAACCTCCTGCGTCACTTTCTAATGCAAATATATGATTCTCATTTTTCAGCTCAGCTTGCCTAGCATATTCTCTGGCTCCTTTTAAACCGTTTTCTTCATTCATAAAAAGAACAACTCTGATAGTACGTAAAGGTAGATAGTTTAATGATTTCATTGTATGAAGCACTTGCATGGACTGCACTACACCAGCACCATCATCATGACTGCCATCCCCTAGATCCCAAGAGTCTAAATGTCCACCTACTAATATAATTTCATCAGGGTACTTACTCCCTTTAATTTCTCCTATAACATTATAACTCTCCACATCTCCCCAAGACGTACAATCTTGCTTCAAATAAAACTCCAAATTCCTATCTATTGCTAAAAAAGTATGTAGCTTTTCAGCATCATTTGTACTTATTGCCGCCGCTGGAATATAATTCTCAATAGGCAAATCGCCATAGCTCATGGAACCTGTATGCGGATAATCATCTAATCTCAAATTCATGGATCTAACTATTACTGCAACAGCTCCATATTTTGCTGCTTCTTCTGCACCGCTATATCGTTGATCCACACAGCCACCATACGCTTCAAAAGTTTGAATTTTAGTTGGATCCATGGGACGGTTATAAAAAACTATTTTCCCTTCTATTTCTTTCCTTCCTAAGTCAGATAGCTGTTTCAAGGAAGTAACCTCTATAACTGGAGCCTTAATTCCTGCTTGTCTGGTTGGTATTGAACCGCCCAATGCACATACATTAACATTAATTGTAGACAAGTCGTTCAATTGTATGTAGGCAAATTCTGGCGTACCTCTGGTCCATTTAGGCACCATTACTGATTGCAACTCTGTGCGCGTAGTAAATTTTTCCATCTCCTTTTCAGTATACGTTACTGCTCTCTCTGCCTGTATAGAACCGGACAACCGTCCTCCTATATTATTTGACAAATAATCCAGCCATTCATAACTTTTAGATTCTGTGAGACTAAAATCATAAATACTTTTCATCATTAAAGAATCTGCCTCAGAGGATGATAAGGATTGCGCTTTCGCGAAAGCAAAGCATGTCAAAATAAAAAATCCTAAAGCATATATATTATTCATTTTCTAGTTCTTTAATGTATTGATTTATTTTTCCAGAAATCTCATCATCTAATTCAGGAGCCCGTATATCTTTATTTTGAGACAAGGCGTCAAAAAGTATTTTTGCTACCATAAGTCTCGCAACAGGCTTGTCATCTGCTGGGATAATGTGCCATGGAGCCATATCTGTATTTGTATGACGTATCGCCTCTTCATAGTACTGCATATAAGTATCCCATAATTTACGCTCCTTGAGATCCTCCTTTGAGAATTTCCAGTTTTTCTCTGGAGTTTTGAGTCGCCTTAGCAACCTGTTTTTTTGTTCTTCTTTACTTAAGTTTAAAAAAAACTTAAATACAAAGGTTCCATTCTGAACCAACTCTTTCTCAAAGTTATTAATTTGCTGGTACCGCATTTTCCAGAATTTATCATTAGCATCTTCTGGACCATTAAATTCTGGAAGCTTCTCTGCCATGAGGTACTCTGGATGAACTCTAGTTACGAGTACATTCTCATAATGAGTTCTATTAAAAATACCAAAATGCTCTTTAGACGGCAACGCCATATAGTGTCTCCATAAATAACCGTGAGACAATTCTAGACTTGTAGGAACTTTAAAACTATGCTGAATTACCCCACGCACATTAAAATCTTTAAAAACCTCTCGCACGAGACTATCCTTACCAGAAGTGTCCATTCCCTGAAAACAAACTAATACGGCCTGCTTATCATGAGCATAAAGTCTCGCTTGAAAATCTGCCAGGTCTCTCCTTACTTTATCTAATTCCTTTTCAGCGTCTTTTTTAGAAAGTGCGACTTTTGGAAGTGTTGATAATTCTGAAAGTTTAAGATCTTTTCCTGCTTTATAATCTTCTGATAGCATGTGTCTACTTATTTACTGGCAAAAAGTTTTACATCCTTCTCGCTAATTTGTTCACCTCCTAAAATAATTAAACGTTCCACAACGTTGCGCAATTCACGTATGTTACCCGTCCAATCATACTCCTGTAGTAATTTCAAGGCTTTTACTTCAAATTTTTTAGCCGCATTCCCTTGCTCTTTTGCGATTTTTTCTGCAAAATAGTTGGTCAGAAGTGGTATGTCATCTCTTCTATCATTTAACGAAGGTACATGTATCAAGATAACAGCAAGTCTGTGGTATAAATCTTCTCTAAATTTTTTATCTTCTATTTCTTGCTTTAAATTTTTATTAGTAGCAGCTAGAATCCTTACATCTACTTTAATATCTCTATCGCTGCCCACACGTTGTATTTTATTTTCTTGTAAGGCTCTTAAAACTTTTGCTTGAGCCTTTGAACTCATATCTCCTATCTCATCAAGAAAAATAGTTCCACCATTAGCTGCTTCAAATTTTCCAGCACGGTCTTTATTAGCCCCTGTAAAACTTCCTTTCACATGACCGAAAAGCTCACTTTCAATGAGTTCACTAGGAATAGCAGCACAATTCACTTCTATAAAAGGACCTTTAGAACGATCACTCTTTTCATGTAACCAGTGCGCAACAAGCTCTTTACCAGTTCCATTATGACCCGTTATAAGAACTCTAGCGTCTGTAGGAGCTACTTTTTCAATAATATTTTTGATAATAACGATGAGCTCGCTCTCCCCTATCATCTCATAATTCTTACTCACTTTCTTTTTTAATCGTTTATTTTCTACCACTAGACTATTCTTATCTAATGCATTACGAACCGTATTCAATAACCTATTCAAATCTGGCGGCTTCGATATGTAATCAAAAGCACCTAACCGCATCGTATTTACAGCAGTGTCTAAATCTCCATGTCCAGATATCATAACAATAGGGATTTCTGGCTTTATTTTTTTCATAGCCTCTAAAACCTCTACGCCGTCCATCTTTGGCATTTTTATATCACAAAGAACTAAGTCATAATCGTTATCCCTTATAAGCTCTATGCCTTCAAGACCGTCTCCCGCCTCAGATACATTATAATTTTTATTTTCTTCAGATAAGATCTTACTTAAAACGCGACGTATTGCGCTTTCATCTTCTATAAGGAGAATATTTGCCATTGTTATATTTTAAATTTTAAGCCTACACGAGAGTAAAACGTGTTATTATCATTAAGCGTGACTACATCATTACCATTATCATCTCTTAAACGTATATCATTTATAAACGTGTAACCCGCATAAATATAAGCCGAAATATGTTTGGTGAAATTATGTTCATATCCCGGACCAATCATGGCGACTAGCATTGAAACATTCTCAGCAATACCTCTTGTTGTAGGTTGGTCATTTTGAATATTTGCATAAAAACCATCTAACCTAGCATATAATTGCACATTGTTCTTTTCATTGAATCTATACTTAATATTCATCTTAGGAGCACCTACGGTAAAACTCCATTTTTTATTAAGCTCCCTATAATAGTTAAGATACGGCAATGGAAATGGTCTTCCTGCGGTAGTATTATATTGAACACCCACAACTAACTGCCATGGCTTACCATCATCTTCCCGTTTCTTTTCATTTTTGATAAAATACAAACCTCCTGTAAAAAAGTAATCATCACTCCTTGCTTTTGCCTCGTCAAAGTTAGACGCAGCGAGTATTCCTGCTCTACAACCAAATCTCCAATTATTCTTCATAGGAAATGTATACCCTACTCCAACTTCAAAACTTTCATACCGATCAGACCCAAAGTCTGTCAAGATAAAATCATCTTTTACGATATATTCCACATTTCTATATTCCAAAAAGGGCACCACATAAGTCCCTTTTTTTACCTTAAGCGGCACATTTGCAAATGCCCTAAAGCGTCTAAAACTGTTATCAGAATTACGTTGCGGAAAATAAGTATACTCTGCTCTGAAAAGATCTGTTCCTTGAGGGTACGCTTTCGCGAAAGCGAAAACACAAAAAAGAATCGAACCTAATCTAAGAATATCACTTTCTTTAATCATCACTCTTCTTATTTGATTCTATATCAGGGGAAGGTCGCGAGATAATATGTAAATCTCGTTGTGGGAAAGGAATCCTAATTTCATTTTCTCTAAATGCTTTATCTATTGCAAAGCGTAAAGCACTCTTGATGCGCGGGTCTGTGAAAGGATCTCTTATAAAAAAATAAATACCAAAGTTTAAGGAACTATCCCCAAAATCATTGAACATAACAAAAGGCTCTGGACTTTTAAGAATTCCTTTTTGTTCCGTAGCACATTTAACAAGTATCTTTTCTACCAGTTCTGTGTCGGTACCATACGCAACACCTACCTGGACATATTCACGAGTTTTGGGATGGTTTTGAGTATAATTATACACGGACTCAGACATAAAAAGATGGTTAGGTATTATTAATATCTTATCATCTCTAGTAACGATTCTAGTACTTCTTAATTTCACCTCAAATACGCGTCCTATTTTACCATTCATCTCTATAACATCATTTACTAAAACAGATCGATCTGTGAGAATGGTGATTCCGGCGATGATATCTTTAAACAAGTCCTGTAAGGCAAAACCTAAACCTACAAATAGCGCTGCACTAGCAGTTAATAAACCAGTTAATTGAACACCACTGGAATTTAAAACAGTAATAATTACTATAATGTAAACTATATAATTAAAAAACTTAAAGACGCTTTCAAACTTCAGCCTATTTGGTGCATCCATTTTACGTGTCACCACTTTCCTGATACCTCTTAGTATAAGAGTGGTACTTCCAATAGCGAGAACAGCAAGAAGTAGCATCCAGGTGTCAAAATGGAAGCCGCCGTTCTCACCAGATGGTATGATCTCATAAGTAAAAAACTCTGCTATTTTATCCCAATCTATATCCATAATTAATATCGGAGCCATTTATAAAGCTCTTTCCAAGTTGTTTTTTTACCGTACATTAAAATGCCTATTCTGTAAATTTTTGCCGCTAGCATAGCCACACCTATAATGCTTACATAGAGCAACAACATACTGATTGCAATTTCCCACCAGGCAATTTCACCAAAAGGAATTCTCATCAACATCACGATAGGAGATGTCAATGGTATATAGGAAAATATAACGGCTGTAGTTCCATGCGGATTATCCATAACTGAGAAGAAGCCTACATAAATAGCAAGCATTAATGGCAATATTACGGGCAGCATAAACTGTTGCGTATCTGTCTCATTATCTACAGCAGCACCTATAGCAGTATATATAGAAGCATATAAAAAGTACCCACCCATAAAGTATATAAAGAAACACAACAATAATTTAAGAATAGGCAGTTGTGCTATATCGTTAAAGATCAATTCCATTTTACTCATGTCTTGCGCTTGCGCCATGACATCAGCATTAGCTGGATTAGAAAATGCCTCTGCTCCTAAAAATGTGGTAGCAACAACCATGAGTATTGATCCAACTACAACCCAAATAATAAATTGAGTTATCCCTGCAAGTGATGTTCCTGTGATTTTACCGATCATAAGATATATAGGTTTTACACTACTTACTATAATTTCTATAATGCGACTTGTCTTTTCTTCTATTACTGATCGCATGACCATGTTGCCATATATAATAATAAACATCATCAATAAATATCCAGCGGCACCACCAGCAGCAATTTTAACCCATCCAGACATTTTACTGGTTTTTTCACCTGTAAAATCCTGTACTTGAATTTCATTATTTACAGTAAGTTCTTCAATTTTATTAAGATCGATGGCAGCATCTTCTAGATTATTCTCTGTTGCTTTCTTATTCACCTTATTCTCAATAGACTCTAAGAAATCTGGACTCGGAGAATCATCAGAATAAAAGCTAAGTCCTGTAAACTTTCCATCCCGTGACTCCATCAATATCAACCCATAGTAATCTGCTTCCTTGCTAGCTGCAATAGCAGCCTCTTTAGAAACCCCATTTAGAATAATATAATCATAGCGTTCTGAAGAAGTAAATAAGCTTACATAATTCTCTCCCGTCTGATCCAGTATAGCAATTTTTCTACTCGTATCAGAATTAATACTGGTAAGCCATCCTATCAACAAGATTACCCCTACAAATATCAACGGACTTACAAAAGTCATGATAATAAATGTTCTATTCCTTACTTTATTAAGGTATTCTCTCTTTATAATGAGCCACAGTTTATCCATTTTGCTGTACAGTTTGAATGAAGATATCATTGACACTAGGAATCACTTCACTAAAATGCGTCAATTCTCCTAATTGATTTATACGACTTAAAGCACTAGGCACATCTATTCCTACAGGTATTTTAATCTGAAAATCTAAGGTATTATCTAATCCTAGCAACAAGATAGGATGTGGATTAAACTCTATAGGAATTTGTTGAAAAGCTGCATCGTTATTGTTACAAATTAATGAAACAGCATAATTACGATCGCGATACTGTTCTTTTACATCGCTCAGTTTGCCTTGAAGTACGAGATTTGATTTATCTATCAATGCAATATGATCACACATTTCTTCTACGCTTTCCATACGGTGTGTAGAAAAAATTATGGTTGCTCCATCATCTCTTAGTTTAAGAATCTCATCTTTGATAAGATTTGCGTTTACTGGATCAAATCCAGAAAACGGCTCATCAAAAATAAGTAGACTAGGCTCGTGCATCACCGTAACTATAAATTGTACTTTTTGAGCCATGCCTTTAGAAAGCTCTTGAAGCTTTTTATTCCACCAGCCCTCTATACCAAATCTTTCAAACCAATAGTCCAAACGCTCTTTTGCCTGAACTTTAGAAAGTCCTTTTAAACGAGCAAGATATATGCACTGCTCGCCTACTTTCATAGATTTATAAAGACCACGCTCTTCTGGCATGTATCCTATGTCTTCAATATGCTTAGGCTGTAATTGCTCGCCATTGAGAAGGATAATTCCTTCATCTGGCATCGTAATCTGGTTGATAATTCTTATAAGTGATGTCTTACCGGCTCCATTAGGACCTAATAATCCATATATACTTCCTTTAGGAACAGAAATAGAAACATCGTTTAATGCTGTATAATCCCCGTAAACCTTTGTTATGCCTTGTACTTCTAATGCGTTATCCATGCAGTAATTAATTGTGCTAAATTAACAAGAAGCAAATGGTATAACTAAAGTATTTCAAATAATTTATAAGGAATAGCATTTAATTTAATTGAACAAAATAATAAACCACATAAACCTAGCTGATTATTCACACAAAACTGCCATAAAAAAACCCACCCCTTGTGAACAAGAGGTGGGAAAAATTGCTATGAAAAAGAAAAATAACAAACGGTTAATTAACCATTCGTTGGAGTAAATATATACAAATTTTTCTAATTCATTAAAATTCCTTTAAGAAAACATATCTTTTACTTTTCCAAAAAATGACTTATCCCCTTTTTCAGGAGCGGGATCAAAATTAGAATCGGTCATCATGCTTTCAAAAAAGTCTTTTTGATCCTTAGTTAGTTTGCGCGGCGTCCATACATTTATGTGAACTAGTAAATCACCAGTACCATATCCATTAAGACTAGGCATACCTTTACCTCGTAATCTCAGTATTTTACCACTTTGAATCCCTGCTTCTACGGGTATACGTACTTTACCAGTAACCGTTTGTATTTCTTTAGAGGATCCTATTACTGCTTCTGGCACACTTACATAGAGATCATAATGAAGGTTATTCCCATCACGTTGTAACTCTGCATGAGGTTTCACTTCTATATCTACTAGTAGATCACCGCTAATTCCATTTCCTGGGGCGTCATTTCCTTTACCAGAAACTTTAAGACGCATGTCTGATTCTACACCTGCAGGGATTTGAATAGTTACCGTCTCTTCTATAGCTACCATTCCCTGAGCATCTGCTCCATCTGGTTTATGATCTATAGTCTGTCCTGCTCCTCCACAAACATTACAAGGCGCAGCGGTTTGCATGCGACCTAGAATGGTATTTTGAATTCTAGTAATCTGACCGCTCCCATTACAGGTACCGCAAGTTTTATAACTAACACCAGGTGCTTGTTTCTTGCGTTTTACTTTTACTTTCTTATCGACGCCATTTGCTGCTTCCTCGAGAGTAAGTGAGACTCTGATGCGCAAATCTTTACCTTTAACTCTGCGTTGTCCGCCGCGACTCCCACCAAAACCGGAAAAACCGCCGCCGCCACCGCCGCCGCCAAAAATATCGCCAAACTGACTGAAGATGTCATCCATATCAAAACCAGCAGCGCCACCACCACCACCAAAACCTCCAGCACCTCCAGAAGTATAGGCTTGATGTCCCATCTGGTCGTAACGAGATTTTTTCTGTGGATCGCTTAACGTTTCATAAGCTTCGGCTGCCTTTTTAAAATTATCTTCTGCCGTTTCATCTCCAGGGTTTTTATCTGGATGGTATTGAATCGCTTTTTTCCTATAAGCTTTCTTTATATCTGGTCCAGTTGCACCTCTCTGAATGTCTAATATGTCATAAAAATCTGCCATAATTATTGTCCTATCACTACTTTAGGAAAACGGATGATCTTGTCTCCCAGTTTATATCCTTTTTCAATTACATCTACGATTTTACCCTTCATATCATCACTAGGTGCTGGTATTTGAGTAATTGCCTCATGAACATCTGCATCAAAGATATCACCGGCTCTAACGTCAAATTCTTCTAAACCTTTACTCAATAATGTAGTACGCAGTTTTCCCGAAATTAATTTAACGCCTATGGTCAACTGCTCATCCTCAAATTTATTGATGTCGATCATCGCTCTGTCAAAATCATCTAATACTGGCAACATGTCCTTTAACACTCCTTCTCCAGCAGTTTTGAAAAGTTCCATTCGCTCTTTAGCCGTGCGTCTTTTGAAGTTTTCAAATTCAGCAAACAGACGTAGAAATTTATCTTTTTCTAATTGTATCTGGTCTTCAAGAATTTCTACCTCACTACGCTCGTCCTTTATTTCTTCTGTTTCCTGCTCCATTATTTCTGGTGCATCCTGCTCTTTCAGCTCTTTCTCTTGTTTATCCTTTGCCATTTTATGACGGTATCTTTTAAATAAATTGAACACTTGTTTATAGAGGTGTTTGTAATGGTTAAGCTTTCGCGAAAGCGAGATAGCAACAATAATATTCACCTACCTTTCACCGATAAGGCAAAAGTGCTGCCATTTAAAACTCTGTGTCAAAATGTCATCACAAATAATTAATATAGATTTAACGCAAGTAATTGTCTATACATTTAGTTTTGTAAGATATTAAACCTTTAACATAAATAAATGAAACGCAGTTTTTTAAAAATCACAGGAATGGCAGCGGTAATCGCTTTTACAGTTGCTTGTAAAGACAACAAAAATGAGGTAAACGCAGCAGCAGAAGAAGATGCTGCCGTTGCAACTGTAGAAGCAGTTACTTATAACGTAGATATAGAGTCTTCTAATATTGCTTGGGTAGGTTCAAAACCTACAGAAGATCACACTGGTAACATAGCGCTACAAAGTGGTATGATAAAAGTAAACGGAGAGGTAGTAGAAAGTGGAGAGTTTACCATCGATATGACCTCTATAGAGGTAACAGATCTTGAAGGTGATGCAGCAACAAACTTAAAGTCTCATCTAGAAGGTACTGTAGAGGGCAAAGAAACTGACTTTTTTAATACTCCCAAATATCCTACAGCAAAATTTGTTGTTACGGGAATAACAACAGAAGGTGCCATAACAATGTTAGAAGGAAATTTAACTCTTAAGGATGTGACCAAAAATGTATCATTCCCGGTAGGAGTGACATATGACGGCGCTAAAATGATGTTATCTAGTGAAGAATTCACCATAGATAGAACAGACTGGGGAATCCAGTACGGTTCTAGTAACTTCACAGACATAGTTGCAAATAAAGCAATCTCTGATGATATAAAGCTTACGGTAAGCTTAGTTGCTATTAAGTAATTATTCAGATATACAATTTAATTAAGTCTTACAATCTATGATTGCAAGACTTTTTTATTTAAAGAAAGGACGGTATTATAACATTTGAAAATACTACAATATCAGAAATAGCCAATTGGCTTTAGATTTCTGTTTGTTGCTCTTCCCTTGAAAAGGTTTCAGATAATAACGAAATTGCTATAGAATCCATACTCTTTATGCTATTGGTGTGAAGCTATTATAATTATCCAGCCCACCATGATATGGTCAAATCAATAGATATATTAAAAAAAGCCGATAATATCATTTATACAATTTATCAAGTAAGTACTCAAGATCGCATGTGTCTTTTTAGCAGAGCGAAAATGAAAACCTATTACAAATAGATCAATACCTTTCAATTGATCGAGAAATAAAGGAATGCATGAACTACGCCTCTACTTTTATCGACCATTGAATTTATTTAAACGTTTTAAAATACAATGATAGAGATCCTATAGATCAAAACTATATAATAGTGACAATCGGTATATTCAAATGATAGCGGGTTTGTAGCGCATAATTTAACCTATTAGAATACGTATATGATGACTTTTATTCATCTAAATATTCTTCTAAAGCCATTTCTAATTCTGGGAACTCAAAGGCATATCCTTTTTCTTCAATTTTTTCACTGCTCGCATGTTGACTGGCTAGAACAATGGAGGACATTTCTCCGAGCATTAACTTCATAACAAATTCTGGTATGTTAGGCAGGAATAGTGGTTTCCCTAAAACTTTACCTATTGCTTCCATCATGGGCCTATTTCTTATAGGATGTGGTGCTACTCCATTGTAAATACCTTCTAATGTATTATTAAGAATATGAATAAATATCCCCGAAAGATCATCATTAGCCACCCAACTTTGCCACATTTTACCGTTACCAAATCCCGCTCCTGCATAAAGTTTGACAGGTTTTGACATTTGATCCAGCGCACCTCCTTTATCTGACAGTACTATCCCTATGCGCACAACGGCATGTTTTAATCCTAACTGCTGAAACTTTGCTCCTGCTTTTTCCCAAGCGATACAGACATCTGCAAGGTAGTTGGTAGCTGTAGGTGGAATATCATTTTCTCGAAGTGCTTTTCCATTTTGATCATCTGGATAAATTCCTATGGCGCTTGCGGTAACTACCTGTTTTACTTGATGGTCATTTTCTTGAAGCAAACGCAATAACAATTCGGTACTATCGATGCGACTGTGAAGAATGCTTTGCTTTGCTTCTTTGGTCCATTTCTGGAAAACGGTTTCACCTGCTAGATGTATCAAAGCATCTACGCCTTTTACACAAGCAGCATCTATGGTCATCTCTTTTACATTCCATAAAAAACCTTTGTTGTTAGATTCGGTTTTAAGAGCGCTCTGCCTGGTCGTTAGATAGTGAACCGCATGACCTTGAGAACGTAAATCTTCTGAAATTTTTGAACCTACTAAACCTGTAGCTCCTGTAATGAGTATAACCATCTTACGAATTTAATTATCAAAGTAATAGAACCCTACCTTTTTTGGACTAAATTAACAAGAAACCGGTAACGATCTTAAAGATCATTACCGGTTTTTGAGACGTATAAAAAGATTAGTTTAAATTGTGGTGGTGGCTTAGATTATATAACCCATCCCTAGCCCTTCCACTTCTGACAGACCTGTGTTTAGTTTATCAAAGCGCTACCTGCAATGAGAAGTGAAAGGGATTAAAGTCCTTTCCTTGGAAAAGAATTTAGGATAGGTCTTCTCTTCTACAAACGTACTATAATTTCTTTATATGCCTCTACCGTAAACTTTGCATCAGCCCAAGTAGGTGGACCATAGCTCATAGGATTGTTGCTCATTCCGTAAGCTTCTGTGGGCATACCTTGATCTGAAAAATCCATTTTTTCATTGCCATTTTTGTCATGCAATACCATTACCGCATAATCTCCAGTTGGTACATTTTCAAAAGTAGCGATAGCAATTCCATCCTTAATTTCCATACTAACTGCTTGTAGAGGAGCAGCTTTCATAAATTGATTCTCCGTACTTAAAGAATACACCATTTTTCCTTCATCGCTTTTGGCATTGTTGACCGTTACTTTTAAAGTGAATGTCTCTTGTGCGTTAAGAGCGATAGAAAATAATAATGCGATAATTGATGTACATAAAGTTTTCATAATAAATGTGTTTATTTTGTTAGACAAGACAAATATGCGACCTGCTTTCACTTTAGAATAATTGTGATTGCCCAACTGTAATATTTTACGACTGAATTGTATAAAGATAGATATTTCCTAAAGGAGAAGAGTTATCCTTTAAAGCAAACTGGTAATCCATAGGGGTTATCTATCTTCGTTGCACAGTCATTTATAGAAGTGTCATGGTAAAATTCGGAATTATAGGTCTTGGGGAAATAGCACATAAATTTGCTCATGATCTTGCATTAGTGAATGGTTGCGCTTTACAAGCAGTAGGCTCGAGGGATCTGAAAAAAGCGCGCAATTTTGCAACTGCATACCAGGCTACACAATTTTATTCCAGCTATGAAGAAGTCGCGACTGATCCTGAAGTCGCTATTATTTATATCGCTACACCACATGTTTTTCATTTTGAAAATACCATGATGTGTCTTCATGCTGGTAAGGCTGTGATTTGTGAAAAGCCGTTTGCCATGAACCTAGAAGAAGTGGAAATAATGATCCAAACTGCAAAAGACAAAAACCTCTTTTTAATGGAAGCTCTATGGACACGATTTATTCCAAGCACTCTTAAGGTGATTGAACTTATGGAACAAAACACCATCGGTAAGGTCCATTCTATTCAAGCAAACTTCGGTTATGTAGCCACAACAGATCCTAATAGCCGTCTTATCGCAAGAGAATTAGGTGGCGGCTCCTTACTCGATATAGGGATTTACCCTATTTTTATAAGCTTGCTATTATTAGGAACACCTGTAGAAACCGCCTCTATCGCTCAACTCACTAAGACCGGAATAGACCAACATTGCGCCATGCTTATGAAATTTAAAAATGGAGCAACCGCGATTTTAGAATCTACGTTTCTTACCATGACGTCTAATGAAGCTGTTATATACGGTACCAAAGGGAAAATTACCATGCAGGCACCTTTTCATCATACAGAAAAAATAGTAGTAGAAATAAGCGGAACAGGACCGCTTGAGATCGCTTCTCCGATCATAGGTAATGGTTATGCTCACGAAATTGAAGAAGTTAAAAACTGCCTTATTGCAGGTAAAATAGAAAGTGATAAAATGAGCTTTATGAATAGTCATGAATTAATGAAGACGCTAGACCTCATTCGTTCTCAAGTTAACCTGACCTATTAACATTTGAATTCTCAGCCTTTATAATAGTTAGACATATAAGTGCGTTTTAAAAATCATAGCGGCAGGTTACCTGCAACCCAAGAGGTTTGAAATTCATCTATCTTAAAGAATAATTTTACTTTTAGGCTCCATTAATATATATTTATAGAAAAAAAATATAGTGTACCTAACTAGCACTTCCTGAAACCTTTACTTTATGCATAAACACCTATCTTTTTTACTTTCCTTTTTAATTCTTTTGAGTTGTCAGGATCAAAAACAACTCGTGGATACACAAACTGTTTTTAGATATAATGAGCACGCAAATGTAACCAGCTTAGATCCTGCTTTTGCAAAGGACCAACGTAATATTTGGGTCTGTAACCTTCTTTACAATGGACTGGTGAAACTGGATGAAGATCTAGAAGTAGTTGCTGACCTGGCGTCACACTGGAAAATCGATGAAACGGCTACCATTTATACTTTTTATATACAAAAGGGTGTTTATTTTAATGATGCTTTCGCGAAAGCGAGAACCATAACAGCACAAGACTTTAAATTTTCCTTAGAACGTTTATCAAACCCAGAGCTCGCTTCTCCCGGAGCATGGGTAATGAGTAACGTAGACCACATCAAAGCCGTCGCACCATTACAACTGCAAATCACCTTAAAACGACCCTTTCCGGCATTTTTAGGATTGCTCAGTATGAAATATTGCAGCGTCGTCCCATACGGAAGCAGCAATTTAAGAGAGCAACCCATAGGTACTGGACCTTTCTATTTAAAAAGATGGCAGGAGAATGTGAAAATGGTATTGCGCAAAAATAATTTGTATTTTGAAAAAGACCTAGAAGGAAAATCGTTACCTTATTTAGAAGCTGTAGCCATTACTTTTAAAACAGACAAACAAAGTGAATTCTTAGAATTTGCCCAAGGAAATCTAGATTTTATAAATGCTATCGACCCGAGTTATAAAGACGAGTTACTAACTACCAGTGGAGAATTACAAGAAAAATACAAGGCAACGGTGCATCTTGAAAAAGCACCTTTTCTAAATACAGAGTACCTCGGTATTAAAATAGACCATAAAACACCAGAATTACAAAGTAAAAAATTGCGTCAAGCTATGAATTTAGGTTTTGACCGAGATAAGATGATCAAATACCTGCGTAACAATATAGGTACGCCAGCTCATAACGGTTTTATACCTGAGGGTATTCCCGCTGGTGGCGTGGTAAAAGGATATTCTTATGATCCAGAACGAGCAAGGTCCCTTGTTGCAGCTTACAAGGAGAAAACTGGACAACAAAATCCCTCCATTACCATAAGTACAGGCGCAAATTATTTAGACCTTTGTGAGTTTATACAAAAGGAACTACAAAATATAGGTGTTCAAGTTCAAATAGAGGTCATGACACCTTCTTCATTAAGACAGGCGCGTAAGTCAGGTCAGCTGGGTGTTTTTAGATCGAGCTGGATTGCAGACTATCCTGATGCAGAGAATTATTTGTCTCTTTTTTATTCTAAAAATTTTGCTCCACATGGACCCAATTACACACATTTTAAAAATGCTCCTTATGACTTGTTATATGAAGAGTCCTTGAAAACAGGAGCGGCTAAAAGGAGAAAAGAACTCTACATAAAAATGGATAGTATTATTATGGAAGAAGCTCCTATTATTCCTTTGTATTATGATCAAAGTGTGCGGTTTATTTCAAAGGAAGTTGTCAACCTTGAGAGCAATGCTATCAATATGCTAGACTTGACTCGAGTAAAAAAACAAAAATGAATCCTATGACTATTAAAATTAAAAACTGAATGTTCCTATATTAATTTTTAACATTTGTATATAAGGAAACATGCGTTCATGTATTATAGTTTTAGATTATTGTAGAATTGCGGTTAATAGTGCGCCAGCAAAGCAATAATTGAATTAACTTTGTAATCTGCTTGAGGATCTTATACCACAGCAGCTCTTAAAAAGAAATCTTTAAAAAGAGACTTAACAATAAATACTATTTATTATTTACCCTTATGATGATCAACACTATGTTAATTGATTTTTCTTCCAAAACTGAATTAGAAGACTGGACTATTATAAACGACACCGTTATGGGCGGCATTTCTAAAAGCTCCATAGAACTTAATAGTGACGGGCATGCGTGTTTTAGCGGTAATGTATCTTTAGAAAAAAATGGCGGTTTTGCCTCTGTGCGTTGCACCTGCCCAGACACTAAATTAGGAGATTCCACTAAGGCAATATTAAGAATAAAAGGAGATGGGAATGAGTTTCAATTGCGTTTTAAAGAATCTGCTTCTGACGGCCATTCTTACATTATAGCTTTCCCCACAACAGGTGAATGGGAAACGGTAGAACTAGAACTAGATCAAATGGTTCCTTCTTTTAAAGGACGCCACTTGAACATGGATAATTTTGATCATACTTTTATAGATGAGCTCTATTTTTTTATAGGAAACGAAGAAGTATCCTTCAAATTATTGATTGATAAAATTGAATTGGCTTAAATTGAATTTAGAAATTTATTCCTTTAAGTACATTATCTCCAGACATTTTTCCCCTTGAAAAGTGTCTGGAGTCTTAATTAAAAGGATGCATTGTCTTTGAGACATAAACACGATCTGAACCTCTTAAAATTTATATTCAGAGAACTATCACCAAGCCCCTCGATTTGACTAGACTAGATACACTTATCTTGGGTTTATTTTATAATGACCACAGGATACAAGTATACCGCAAATAAAGGATAATAAATATCAAAGTGGCTTAGATGTAAAAACTATTGTTTCACACTATTTGTAAACCCATAACATGGAACAAAAACCATGCTATATAGGTTCAGATTTAAGAAAAAACACAAAAAACCGATGCTACTTGTTAACAGATAAACATTCTAAAACAGGATATTGCTAGCGTTAAAAAGCACTTAACAAAAAAATAAGATCTTTACTAACTTCTAACACAATTAGACAATTAAGAAAGCGATACTACTTTGCACAAAACAATGGCATACCAGCAAAACAACAAAATTTATATTAGATATTAAATTAGGACAAAAGAGAATTTTATTAACGAGATCAAATATTTATGCTTAAAAAATTCTTAACAGATTACGCATACAAAATATGTTTTTACAGAATAAATCAATTCCTTCCAAGCAAAGATAAAACCAGTACTTTAAGAAACCACAGCATAAATAAAAGCTTCTATAGCTTGATACTTATTGCTAAAATTATTTGTTGCGGTCTTGAATCAATTGTTGCTGGGCCATTAAATTGAACAGTGTTTGATAAGTACTCAATTTCATTTTTTGTAAAACCACGCTCGTACCTTAGATCTATTCCCAGATTACCTAAATTTACCCCTAACCCGAATTGAGCTCCAATGGTAAAATCCTTTTCAACATTACTTACCTCTATGTCCTGTAAATCTGTGTCAATTACGTATTGTAATGAAGGGCCGGCAAAGACATGTAATGGACCTATAATTTTAGTCCCTATCAATAGGGGTACATCTATTTTTTGCATATCAAACTGTCTCCCATTATACTCGTTATTCAACACGGTATATTTAATTTCTGGTCTTAAATACACTATCATTAGATCTAGTTTCCAGTATACACCTATATGATAACCAGCCTTTTCCTCAGGATTATCGATAATAGTCTGTCCATTTGCTCTTAAATTACCCGTAGAACCATAATTTAATCCTGCTGTTATTCCTAAACCACTTTCTTTCTGTGCTAGCCCGATTGAAGCGACCAGTAAAAGACAAATCATAAGGTACTTTTGCATAATTGTAAGTTTTATTTATAAGAAGTCTCAATTAAATTATTGAATAAAAGGACTTTTTGTATAAAAACCTAAGGTAAGCAAAATATACAATATGAAGTTTAACATTAAATGCTATTTGATCCCATATAAGTCAAAATACATTTATACCTAAACTTACGTAATTGTAAAGTAAATCAATCTGTGAAGATATTATATCTGTTCCGCTTTCGCGAAAGCTAATAACTACTCTTATAAAATAGGCGCCAAAATAACTGAAGCTATAAATCCTACTTTAAAATAGGATGGCAATACGCTATAACAATTTAATGTACTTCGTATTGTGAGTGGCCGTAAAGGAGAAGTTGCCGGTTTACAAGATGTGTGTAAAAATATGATTCACGCAAATTCTAATACCACGCGCGTTATTGATAAATTAGTTGACAAGAAATTTGTGGATCGCATTTAGTGTTCCAAGGATTAGGAGACAGATATATCTTACAATTACTAAAAAAGTCTAGAACTTTTAAAAATTCTAAATAAACAAGTGGATGCTGCAGAAGCTGCTCTTACCGATCAGCTTGATAAAAAAGAAATGATTTTATTAATTAACGGACTAGATAAAATTTAACACATAAACCTTATTTGAATATAGCCAATTCATATTCAAAATGTGAATTTCGCATTGAATTCTGTTTTTGTTGTAGGCATACAAATAGGAGAATTTAGAAACAGGTCAAAATGTTAAATACAAATGTCGATAAAGCAATTAAACTAAAAAAGGGAGTTCTCTACAAGAAAACTATTTCATTAAAGTCTGTACCATTAGAAATTTATACCAATGCTGCTGGAAGAAGTGAGTTTACACGAACCAAGAATAGTTGACAAAGTGACCATCGAACCCAAGAAGTTAAACAAAAACAGGAGGAACTATTAAAAACAAAACTTCCTCGCTCTTTTGAAACATCAAAATATTTAATAGTTCATTATTTCAATGAAAATAAGCTGCACACATCTTAGCATAAATAAAAAATGAAATCATTCCACTTTGATTTGCCTAAGACAGCTTAAAACATTTTTTTTTAAATATATAATACAGAGCTTTATGAAAAGGAATTAAAAGTGGATCAAACTATTTCTTTAACGCCTCATTAAATACATCCCTGTTAAACAATAACCATGAAGGAATGTGGTATTTAAGTTTTACATGTTGTAAATTTTAATTTAGCCCACAAAGACTTTAAAAGAAAACTAGTATTTGTTTTCTTCCTAAAAGAATGCTTTATTTTGAGATACCTCTTGCCTATCTTTGTATTAAGGTTAAATAAAGATGACTTGAATTTTGGCAAGCTAAGCTTGCTTATACTTTTTACATCTTACCAATAGAAACACTTTTCAAAGAAGAGATCAAAAAAAGGGAAATCCTTATCACTAACAATTTTATAAACGAACGAATGAGATGAAATAAAAGTGATTTATGCCTATCATTAAATATCATCCCTACTTAGTACCACTAAAATATCATGAAAATATATACAAGAACAGGAGATGCAGGTACAACGGCTTTATTTGGCGGTACGCGAGTTCCAAAACATAACTTACGAATCGACAGTTATGGCACTGTAGACGAGCTTAATTCATGGATGGGATTGATTCGAGATCAGGATATATCCTCTCATACCACAAAGATGATTAATTCCATACAGCACCATCTTTTTACGGTAGGAGCCATTCTGGCAACACCACCAGAAAAGGAAGTTTTAAAAAACGGTAAAGATCGATTGAATATCTCTAAGATCAGTGATGAAGACATCACGGTTTTAGAGGAAGAAATGGACCTCATGAATGAAGAGTTACCAGAAATGACTCATTTTATTCTTCCTGGAGGTCATCCTGCTGTGTCATATTGTCACATTACGAGAACCGTATGCCGTCGCGCAGAGCGACTGGCCTCAGAGCTTAACGAACATACGCCTATAGACCCGCAAATTTTAAAGTATCTCAACAGACTTTCTGACTACCTATTTGTATTGGCACGTAAATTGTCTAAAGACTTGCAAGCCGAAGAAATAAAATGGATCCCGAAAAAGTATTAGTTTCCTTTCATTCAGAATCTGTGCGAGGTGGTTATAACGCACCAAATCAGCACCATATGATTAAAGCTGCATAATATTTGGGCAACTGATACGTATTTTTAGCACACATTTTGATTTTCAAAAGCTTACACGCTCTTGCAAATATTGAAATCAAAGTAAAAAAAACTTGCATAAATCGACGAGAAGTTTATTTTTGCAAAAAACTTAACGAGCATAAATTATGTATTGGACACTAGAACTAGCATCTTATTTAAGTGATGCACCTTGGCCTGCAGAGAAGGATGAATTGATTGATTACGCAATTCGTACGGGAGCACCGTTAGAGGTAGTGGAAAATTTACAAGCCATTGAAGATGAAGGAGACTTATATGAGTCTATTCAAGAGATCTGGCCAGATTATCCTACAGACGACGATTACCTCTGGAATGAGGATGAGTATTAACGATCTTAAATCGTATAAAAAGTCTCGTGAAGAGGCTTTTTTTTTGCTTTAATTTTAGATATTAGCTGAGTCATTAACTGTTTTTTAAACTGCTATAAATCAAACAAATAAAATATCATGGGACTATTAGATTCCGTATTAAAAGTATTCGTAGGCGATAAGTCTAAGAAGGATATAAAAGAAATACAACCTATTGTAAACACAATTCTCAAATTTGAACCTGAATTTGAAAAACTCAGCATTGACGATTTGCGTCATAAAACAATAGAATTTAAGGAGCGAATCGCTGCTGCGAAAGAGCAAACAATAGCCAGTATTGCTACTTTAAAAGAAACTGCAGAGCAAGAAGAGGACATCGATAAACGAGAAGAAATCTACAATGAAATAGATTTGCTTCAAGATGTAGCCTACCAAGATGGGGAGACTGTTCTTAACGAGCTCATGCCAGAAGCATTTGCCGTGATGAAAGAAACTGCCAAACGTTTTTTTTACAACGAAGAAATACGTGTCTCAGCAACCTCAAGAGATCGTGAATTATCTGGAACCGTTGACTATGTGAGTCTCGATGGAGATCAAGCCGTTTGGAGCAACTCATGGGATGCTGCTGGCAAACCAATTACATGGGACATGATCCATTATGACGTTCAGTTGATAGGTGGTGCTACGATGCACAGTGGTAAAATTGCAGAAATGCAAACAGGTGAAGGAAAGACACTTGTTGCCACATTACCTGTTTATCTCAATGCCCTTACCGGTAATGGAGTGCATGTAGTAACCGTAAATGATTATTTGGCCAAGCGTGATGGTGCTTGGATCGGACCATTGTTCGAATTTCACGGTCTCACCATAGACTGTATCGATTATCACAAACCTAATTCTGAAGAAAGACGCCTGGCCTACCTTGCCGATATTACTTACGGTACTAACAATGAATTCGGCTTTGATTACTTGCGTGATAACATGGCTCATGCCACTAAAGATCTTGTGCAACGCAAGCACAACTATGCCATTATAGATGAGACTGATTCTGTACTCGTTGATGATGCTCGTACGCCACTCATTATATCTGGACCAGTCCCACAGGGAGACCGTCAAGAGTTTGATGTATTAAAAGCACCCGTAGCAAATATTGTAGATGTACAAAGAAAAGAACTGGTACAGACGCTCGCACAAGCTAAAAAACTCATTTCAGACGGCGACACAAAAGAAGGAGGAAAACAACTGCTACGCGTATTCCGTGGTCTGCCTAAAAACAAAGCACTTATTAAGTTCTTAAGTGAAGAAGGAATTAAAACCTTACTTCAAAAAACTGAGAATTTTTACATGCAAGATAACAATCGTGAAATGCCTAAAGTAGATAAGGCTCTTTACTTTGTTATCGATGAAAAAAACAATCAAGTAGAATTGAGCGACAAAGGAATTGAATTCCTTTCTGGTGAAGATGAACCAGACTTCTTTGTAATGCCAGAAATTGGTATGGAAATCAATAAAATAGAAACTTCTGGATTTTCCAAAGAAGAAGAAGCTGAGAAAAAAGAAGATTTATTTAGGGAATTTTCTATAAAATCAGAACGCATTCATACTCTTAATCAATTGCTAAAGGCATATACCTTATTTGAAAAAGACACGGAATATATAGTAGATGCTCAAGAAAAGAAAGTTCCAAATGGAAAAGGTGGATTTAGAATAGAGTCTGAAAATATCGTTAAAATTGTAGATGAGCAAACAGGTCGTGCCATGGATGGCCGTCGTTATAGTGATGGACTACATCAAGCAATTGAGGCCAAAGAAAATTTAACAATTCAAGACGCGACACAAACTTTTGCTACCATTACGTTGCAAAACTACTTCCGTATGTATAAGAAATTATCTGGTATGACAGGTACTGCGGTAACTGAAGCTGGTGAATTTTGGGAAATCTATAAACTAGATGTTATCGAAATCCCAACAAACAGGCCTATTGCCCGTGATGATAGACAAGATCTCGTTTATAAAACGAAACGTGAAAAGTATGGTGCTGTAATAGAAGAGGTGACAAAATTAAAAGCGGCTGGACGTCCAGTTCTTATAGGTACCACATCTGTAGATATATCTGAGCTGTTAAGTAGAACATTACAACGTGCAGGAATAGAACATAACGTACTAAATGCTAAACAACATAAACGAGAAGCTGATATCGTTGCTGAAGCTGGAAATCCAGGGCAAATAACGATTGCTACAAACATGGCAGGCCGTGGAACAGATATAAAGTTATCTAACGATGTAAAAGCAGCTGGTGGTCTTGCTATTATCGGTACGGAGCGTCACGATTCTCGAAGAGTAGACAGACAGTTACGTGGCCGTGCTGGGCGTCAAGGAGATCCTGGAAGTTCACAGTTCTACGTTTCTCTTGAGGACAATTTAATGAGACTTTTCGGCTCTGAACGTATGGCAAAAACCATGGACAGACTGGGAATGAAAGAAGGTGAAGTGATTCAACATTCTATGATTTCTAAATCTATTGAGCGTGCGCAAACTAAAGTAGAAGAAAATGCTTTTGGTGTTCGTAAGAGGTTATTAGAATATGATGATGTCATGAATGCGCAACGTGAAGTCATTTATAAGCGACGCCACAATGCGTTATTTGGAGACCGTCTTGCGGTAGATATTGCCAACATGATTTATGATATCTCAGAGAACATTACAGAAGGAAATAAAATAGCTCAAGACTTCAAAAATTTTGAGTTTGAATTGATTCGTTATTTCTCTATGAATAGCCCTATTTCTGAAGAGGAGTTTACTGCCAAAGATGAAAAAAAAGTAACCGATATCATTTATAAAGCTGCTTATGCACATTATAAGAAGAAGATGGAGCGCACCGCTTCTGAGGTGTATCCAGTAATCAAAAATGTAATGGAAAACGACAAGCGCAATTATGAGCGTATTGCAGTTCCTTTTACAGATGGAAATAAAACTTTAAATGTTGCCACTAACTTGCAAGAAGCTTATGATTCTGAAGGTCGTTCTTTAGTAACTGATTTTGAGAAAAACATTACTCTTGCCATTATTGACGAGGCTTGGAAAACCCACCTGCGTAAGATGGACGAGCTGAAACAAAGTGTACAACTAGCTGTTCATGAGCAAAAAGATCCCCTACTTATTTACAAGTTTGAAGCCTTTGAATTATTTAAAATAATGATTGACAAAGTGAATAAGGATGTCATTGGTTTTATGTTTAAAGGAGATCTTCCAACCAGAGATGCTGCTACAATAAGCGAGGCCAGACAGCAACAGGCTGAAAACACAAGCACTCAGAAAGATGAAATTCTCAATAGTGATCAGCAAGCTGCAAAAGCAAGAGCCGTTGGTGCTGGAGCAAGTCAGCAGCGTCCTCAAGTTACGGAAACCATAACGCGCGACCAGCCTAAGATAGGTCGTAATGATAAGGTCATTATTAAAAACGTCATGACAGGAGATACCAAGGAAGTTAAGTATAAAGCTGCTTTACCTTTAATGAATAAAGGAGAATGGGTTTTAGATAAGAAAGTTTAAGTCAGCTGATTTAACTTTTAATTAAAGCGTTTAGCAATCTTAATTTTAGTCCACAATAAGAATACAAAAAGCCTTACTTTTCAGTAAGGCTTTTTTATTTGAATCGTTTCATCCACCCCAAATGTTTAAAAAAACTCTAGCGTGGAGCGTTGAAGTAACTTATTACATGTTTTTTATTTTATTGACTTGAAAAGTATAAACATAACACTGAGTCCGTACCTCAGCTGCACAAGCCTGCTGAAGCGTCTACGTAGTGCTTGCGTTTTATTAATAAAAATAATGAAGGTAAAGAGGAAACGACATATTGCCCCTTTTAAAAATTAAACGGGATCCATAAAGCATAAATGTTCGTCAAAACTGGGATTCTTTCAATAGAAACAAATTAATTGATGTAGGCTATATAATTATGAACGGCACCTTTTCAAAGTGATATGCTACTCATTCTAATTAGAGCAATTTGTATCAACTGACTTTTTGTAAATACTATGCAGTACTTTTCAGTAAAAAAACTGTCGTTTTACATTAATTTTGGTTTGTATTTGGGCTTTATCTAGAAATTCCAAGACAATGAGCCAAGTTTTACCGGATCAGGTCCATTTACTTATAATAACAAATAATTACTTGAAAGCGATATTCAAATACCAATAAAAGAGCTAACCGTGTACTTTGATGAGTTTGAGCCAAAACAACAATAGTTTTTGCTACCGTACAAAACTATTGATTCCTTTTTATAATAATAATCAATTTGACAAGCAACTAATTAAGGCGACACACCCGTTATTTATAGTTTCTACCGTATATTCTTTTGACAATGTATTTTTCTATAGCGCTTTAGTCTCCTAATTTCAAAAACTTTATCAAGAAAATGAATACCTAAATAGATCTGTACTGCCTTTGATGGATAAAAATTAAATCACTTTGTAGGGCATCAATTAAAGTTCTTACTATTCTTTTTCAGCATCACTTTAATGCTTTTGTAGGAGTCTTATTTTCTAATGGTACTACTAATATTAGAGTTTTACTTGTGTTTGCTTTTGATTAAAAACTAGGAAAATATTTTTAAAACAACCATCATTCTACCCATTCCAAATTAAGTAATTCATAGAACGCCGATTTATTTATAATAAATATGCAGCGTTTTTCAATGGAAATTAGACCATCATCTTTAAACTGTTTTAGGCTTCTCCCTAGACTTTCTCGAGAAGTTCCAATACAATTCGCCAGATCTTCTCGACTCAAGTCAATACCTTTATAAATGGGAATCATCGCTTTAAAGCGATGTTCAAATACCAACAAAAAAATAGCCAACCGCGTATTTTGATCCTTTTGAGCTAAAACAGCAATTGTATTGGCTAATACCCCAAACTCATGACTCATATTTTTAATAAAAGCATCTTTTAAAGAGGGAAGATCCCGAAGTAATTTGAGGAAATTATCTTTTGAAATGAATTTTAACTCCACATCATCCAGGGCTTCACAGGAGTCCTGATAACGTTCCTCACCCAACAGGGCATGATATCCTAAAAAATCACCAGGTGTATAGATATAAAATACCTGTACGTGATTGCTAAATCCTTTTTTAAATTTCTTTGCTCTTCCACTCACCATGTGAAAAATACCAGTAGGAATACCGTCTTCATAAAAAAGAGCATTCCCTTTCTTTATCGTGATATCTTCCATAAAACTGTGAACCAATTCTTTCTCTACTAGAGTAAGGCTCTCAAATAAGAGATGGCTTTGGAAATCAAATTTTAAAAAAAAACAGTCCATATTAAAATATAATAAATATAACTTAAGTTATGTTCAAATATAACTAATGTTACTTATGTTTGCATCATGAATGTTGCTATAAAATTTATTTTTTCCATATCATTATTGCTTTGTATGCTGATGCCAGAGTCATCAGTTAGTGCAATTATGGGTAGCACACCTTCAGTTAGTGCAATTATGGGTAGCACACCTTCAGAAACTGCTGGTAGTACCAACAAAATTAAGTGCCTTGAAGAAGAAACTGAAACCGAAGTTAGTACAAGTCTAACCGAAAAAGTTTTTCAGAAAATAGGTGGATCAGCTGGCGGTTCTGCCGTAGAACAAAAGCCATACACGTCTCTAAATCCCACTACTTTTGCAAGTAGTATTTCACCAAACACATGCGTCTGGGTTTTTATCTCAAAATACCCACGCTATATTCAATTTTGCTGTCTCAAGTTAGACTGCTAGTTTATCCTTTCCTAAATACAGCTGCTCGATACCCTTTATTTTCAACATTATCTAAGCAGCACAAAATCAGTGTTATACATGTGATTTTTTAGTTCTTCAACTAAAATTCTTAATTCACTTTATTTAAACAGCATTCTACTAATGCATACAGATCAAAAAATATTTGATGAAGCAGTGGTGCTCCATCACCTTAGACATTATTTACCTGCACAAGCCCCTTTAAAAGACTTTGTCCATCACAACACTTTGCACGCCTTTGATAATTTTTCATTTTTTGAAGCCTTACAAAAAGCAAATTCCACTTTTGGCTACAAAACAGCACTGTCCTTAAAAGAATATCGAAAGCTATTCCAAGAAGGAGTTGTTAAAGAAGACGTGCTTAACACTACCATCCTTAATTTTAAAGATGATAACAGCCTTGCATATTGGAAATCCTTAGTTTTAAATCAAGATCTATCAAATGATTCAATTCCTCAAATAGGACTATTAAAAGCCTTTTGGAAAAGTCATTTTAAGATCGATTTAGACATGTTGGTACACCCCAAATTATTCAAATTAATTGGGGCCTATCTGGATCAAGGAGTTTCTGAAAAACGATTTCCTTATCCTGACGTCACCTTTTTGGAGGCTGTTCGTGCGTTACAAAAAAACAGTCTGGTTTCGGTTTTTCAATCTAAAAAGGCTGTTGAATTACTTTATGATTCTAAAACGACCATAACAAGCCTATTAAAGTGTATCGTAGGGGATCCAGCTTACTTTGAGCACTATCTATTTGACCAGCAATTTGCTCATCCTGGTTGGTCTGGTATGGTAGCTACGGTAGAAGAACAACCAGCCACCTTACTTGATCAGAGAAAAATAAGCCTCCACGATTTTATTTTTCTGGAATTACTTTTAGAGATTGAGGCTTTGGACCAGAGTATTGGACTGGATAAATTGCCCTTGAGTGCCGCCGTAAATTTAGGAGCGCCTTTTGTATTATTTCCGTTTAAAGAAGTGGATCTGTATTGGAACGTTATAGCCATCTGGCAAGAAGCCTTAGAGTGGAGTTATCACAGTCAAGTTTTACAGGGATTGGTTCAATCTACAGCAAAAGAAAAAACTGCAACCCCTAGTTTTCAAGCCTTCTTCTGTATTGATGATAGAGAAGAATCGATACGAAGACACTTAGAGCGGGCAGCTCCAGACTGTGAAACCTTTGGTACACCTGGACATTTCGGAATGGTGGCGATGTACCAACCAGAATCGGGAAAGTTTTACACACAAGTCTGTCCTGGTTCTTTAACTCCTAAACACCTTATTAAAGAGAAAGGAAGGACTATTAAAAACGGAAAAGACATTCATTTCCATAAAGCATCACATCGGCTATTTACAGGGTGGTTGTTGTCACAAACGATTGGCTTTTGGTCTGCGGTACGCTTGTTTTTTAATTTATTTAAACCCCAAGTATCTCCGGCACATTCCTCTGCTTTTGAACATATGGAGAAGG
>Ga0222644_1000184_pt1 | contig 28289 bp, 19 predicted proteins | sample AntAcemetagen291_FD_179800 | JGI IMG/M metagenome (GOLD analysis project Ga0222644, IMG submission 179800) | Saline water microbial communities from Ace Lake, Antarctica - #291 | ecosystem: Environmental > Aquatic > Non-marine Saline and Alkaline > Saline | place: Antarctica: Ace Lake...
TAAGTGATGTTGTAGACGGTTATAAAACAGCGTTTAAATGTTTTCTTAATTTCCTAATAGCATCTACGGTTTTATCTGGTCTCTTTTTTGCCTTTCAAATCTCTAAATGTATCTAAAGTTTTGATAGATCTATTATCTTTTTCGGATTGCGTTGGTTTAGGCTCTGCTTTAGGTATCGGCTTTGGCGTTTCTTCTTTTTTACTCATTTTTATATGCTTTTATAACATTAGTATAGACGCAACTCACCACAAAACATGCGTCTATTTTTCATATATGCATAACTAGGAGAGTAGCTGTAAATTGTATAATCAGGATTCGTCATGGGTCTAAGTCAAAGGCGGAATATAACTCTAAAACTTCTCGCCTCCGAGGTTTTATTAATATCTGCATCTTAAAAGAATAGTAGCAGTCTTTGCTTGTTTTTGGTATTCCTTGGTATATGACGCCATTTTGCTCTCTCACGTATAGGTTATCCTGATCTCCATTGGCCCACGTCTGGTGTATTCTGTGAATGGCTTACCTGCTAGAATTAGTAACCGTATAACTAGCATAGGGTAGGATTTAGCTCACCTAGTTCACAGTAAATGAGGACGCAAAGACATTTCCATTTTCATCTGATATCGTGAGTTTGTTCTTGCCCTTAATGGGATAAATTACAGCTTCATGTAAGGAAGAAGTAGTGCCAATGTATTCACCATTCAAGTCCCAAAATAGAGTCTTACTCTGACTGCCATAAAATATCTTAGCAGTAATGCCGCCATCACTATCTTTTGGTATGGATATTTTGCCGCCATCTATAGGGTACAGAATGTTGATTCGGCTATCTTCATTGATGCATTCTTTTTGCCACTCAGGCAGATCTTTGTAGTTTGGGTTTTTTAAGGCATAGTAGTGAGACACGATAGGAGGGAGCACAAAGAATGTATCTATCTGAGTGTTGCTCGATGCACAATTTTTGTACACTCTTTGTAGTTTATCATTCAGTAATACAGGCTGGTGATAGGGACAGCCTTTTGCCTTAGATGAAGTTTGTGGAAGAAAAGACTCTTTAGTTTTCGGACAATATTTAGTTGATTTCATTCCGCTAGCTATACAGATATCCTCCATCTGCATATTGTACGGCTCATCAAACCAAGAAGTTTGTGGAAGCAGATTAGTCAACCTAAAAAGAAATGGTGCTGCATGATTTAGCCCAGTCATTCCTGATACACCTTCACCGCTGCTATTTCCTACCCATACGCCTATGACATACTCAGGAGTGATACCTACTGCCCACGCATCTCTGTTTCCAAAACTAGTTCCTGTTTTCCAAGCTATTTTTCTCCCAGAAGAGAAGTTTTTCCAATGAGACTCTGTCTCTGGACGGTAGGTATTGGTAAGGGCTGTGAATACAGAATAAATGCTTCCTTTATCATATATCACTTGTGAAGTAAGACTGTTAGACTTTTTTTTATTGGTTAAATGTGTACAGTAGGTTGTCTCCTTTGTATAGGATTGTAACTGGTGAGCAAATGAAGCATAGGCCGATGAAAGCTCTAATAAGTTCACCTCTGCACCTCCGAGTATCATAGATAAGCCATACTCATGTGCCGGTCTATTTACACTAGACATCCCCAGTCTGTTGAGTTGACTTTTAAATTTAGTAATACCAAATGAACTCAGAAGCCATGCAGACGGAATATTTAGTGATCTATAAAGTGCTTCATCCGCAGGTACTAGACCATCAAAATCTGGATTATAATTAGCAGGTCTATATCCATAAAAATTCATAGGGTAGTCTGGTAATAGCTGCTGCGGAGTGATGATACCATCATCTGTAGCTCCTATGTACAAAAAGGGTTTGAGTATACTGCCACTGCTTCGCACAGATCTGAGCATATCTACTTTGCCTGCGTGTTCATCATTCTTTCGCTGAATATTACCTACATATGAGATCACATTGCCAGTAGACACTTCTATGAGCACCGCTGATAAATTATGGATGTTTTGCTGCTTTAGCTGATTCCAATAGCTCTGAGCTGCACTGGTGAATTGAGTTTGTATCTGAAAGTCTAGAGTTGATTGAATCTTGCCAGATTCTGCAAATCTGTCAATCAAATGAAAGGCATGGTGTGGAAGAGTTTTGACAGGATCAGGCAGCGGTTCAGAGATGGCTATGTCATATTCTTCTTTAGTTAAATCTTCACCTTCCCAAAGGTGCAGGAGTAAGCGGTCTCTTTTGGTTTTTAATACTGTTCTATTTCTACTCAAATGTATAAGCCCTGGGGCATTGGGTAAGACGGCAAGCATAGCATTCTCTGCCCAGCTGAGTTCTGATGGGGCTCTATTGAAATATCGCCAAGAAGCGGTTTCCACGCCCACTACATTTCCTCCAAAAGGAGCCTGAGTAACATAGAGTTGTAGTATTTCATCTTTAGAGTGAGTGAGTTCTAGTCGCATGGCCCAGGTCATCTCAATGGCTTTTTCTAATAAGGACCTATTCTTGTTTTGTCTGCTGAGACGAATGGTTTGCATAGTGATAGTACTAGCACCACTTACTATTTTGCCGTTTTTAATATTTAGGTATGCGGCTCGGACCAACGCAATGGGATTTACACCTGGATGATATCTGAAGTGTTGATCTTCATATCCTGTGATACACTTTTCAAACTTAACAGGTACAGCGTCTATGATAGGAAATCGCCACTGCTCATCTTTGGCTATCCGTGCTTCTAATAGGTGCCCATCTTTGTCTACTAGCAGCTTGCTGAAAGGCGTTTTGAATAGTACAGAGGGTAGACAAAAAATGAAGTACAGCACATATGTCACAAAAAGCACGAATGTGATTTTCTTAGTTAGTGATATGCTTCTTGCCTTGCTCAGATGATACGTAGTAAGAGAGGTTGGATTATTCTATTGCTATCATTACGCCTCCTTTTCGTGCATTGATACTTGCATCATACATAGCTTCGGTATAGATGCCTGGATGCAGATATTTACCTTTAAAACTACTGGTGAACGTGTAGGAGAAGTCCATAGACTGTAGTGGTCTGAGACTGAAATACGTGTGAATGACGTCATCTCGTATATCTTCATAATCAGCAGAAGTATTGCTGCTTGCACTTCCATCCATTCGCTCATTGATGATTTCACATCCCGAGGGGAAGTAGGTCGAGAGCGATATATTATCTATTTTGTCTGAAGGGATAAGACTTTTCACATTGATATTGACTTTGTAGTCTTTTCCAAAAGTGAGCTCTTTTATATCTACAGATTTGCCATCCAAATCTGTGTAATTAACGGTAAGTTTTAACTTGTTTTCTTCGTCTTTTAATGTGGTGCTAGGCGGAGTCCCTTTATTAATTACTCGTACAAATAGCGTTTGCCCTCCTGTATTTTTTACAGAGCACTTATTAGAAGATTTTACAGTTCCATAATCCTGCTGACTCAGAGCATCGTCAAAAGTAGCAGACTTAGTTTTCCCATTTACACTCATAGTGTAAGAAGCCTTTTTACCCGTGGCATCTTTAATGATTTTTGCGAAAGCTATCAATCCATATGCCGTCTCTTGAGTACTCATCCAGCTCTCAGAACCCAGTCTTTTGGCCAGCTTTTTCATTAGGGTGATCTGTCTGTCGGACTCCCCTATGAGGTGCATGCATTCTAAAATGATACTTTGATCTCTAAAGGAAGATCCATAGGTGTAGTAATGATCTCGATAATCTACCACATCATAACTTACAGAAGTTACTATAGATTTAGCTACTTGCTTCTGACCAGCTATGGCATACGCACTCGCTAGTCTCCACTTTGCGGTATTACTCGTGATGCCGTACTCTTTCATTCTATTCATAGCACCTATATCAGCTTTACCATACAGAGCCATAGTGTATAGTCTGTAAGCTTGGGTGAGTTCATTGCTATGGTACTTAGACGTGCTAGAGTTACGATACTCATTGGCTTTTTTGGACTGGTAATTGTGCCAGTTTGCTAGCATTTGCTTATTGACATAATAGCCTTGAGCTTTAGCCTCTAGTAAAAAATGGCCAGCATAGTTACTTCCCCATTCTGTAGCTGTAGCATTGCCAGGCCAATAAGAAAAACCACCTTCTAATGTGGTGAATTTACCTATACGTGTGATTCCATTTTTGATATTGGTTTCTATGTTTTTTTCTTTCTTATCGGTCAATTCTGTGATTTGACTTAGAAATAGTTGAGGGAAAACAGAAGAAGTGGTCTGCTCTATACATCCGTGTGGATATCGTATGAGGTAGTCCAGTCGTTTGTCTAGATTTATACTGGGATATTGGCTTACTTCCACCACTGCACTGTTGGTGCCATTCCAGCCTATTCTGTCAAAAGAAAAAGAATGTGATTCTCCTGCTTTCAATGTTTTGTCTAGGATTTTGTGAATCTCAAACCCTGGTTTTCGTATAGGAATCTGTAGGGTCTGCGTATGCTGATCATTGGCACACTTTGCACTGATTTTTAGGGTAGTGTTTCCTAGTTTTTCATTGATTTTTACCTTGATAAATTGAAGTGATTCCCCATTAGACACTTCACTTATTTTCAGACTATTCTGATCGATCGTAACGTGGTCGTCACCTTGTATAGTAAGCGTAATAGGCATACGGGCTTTTTCATTGGCAAAAATGGTCACAGGAATAGAGAGCTCGTCTCCGGGAGTCAGTACACGTGGTGCATTGGCTTGTATCATCAGTGGCTTTTTCACCTTAGCTGTATATTCTGCTTTGCCAAATGAATTGCCATTTCGGCATACTACCATAGCTCTTACAGATCCTACATAGTTTTCTATTTTGAAAGTATGACGAGCATGCTCACCCGGTTCTAGGTAAAATGGACCTAGGTATTTTACTACGGGTTGGAATCTATTTGCCTTGGCTATGTTTCCTTCTATACCAGCAGCATCTCCACCTATGCTGTATACATTATCAAACTTTCCAGAGAAGGCATTTATTACATCATCATATACATCCCAGGTATTGATTCCTAGAGCTCTTTTTTTATTGAAGTTTTTCCAGATATCTGGAGTTTGAAAACGGGTAAGGTCTAGTAATCCGTCGTCTACTATAGCGACAGTATAGTGCATGCCTTTTCCTGATTTTTCAGAGACGGTTAGGGTATTATTTTGTTCCGGTCTTATCTCAGGTTTCATAGTTATAAGCGGTTCTAGTACAGAGTTTTTATCAAAAACAGTAATCGGAACTACTCCATACATACGGATAGGTTTATCATTTTTATTATGTATGTGCGGTTGGAGCACGGTGACATGAGCATAGCAGTTCGGACTCATAGAATTATCCAGTGATAGTGGTACGGTAGTCTGTTTACTCGTGGTCGATACCCAAAATTTCTGTAAAACTTCGATGTCGTTTTCTATACTGACGAGTGCCCTACCCCCTTCATTACTGGGAAATGTAAGATCTGCAGATTCTCCTACTTCATACTTTGCCTTGTCCATTTTCATTTTGAGTAGGAGAGCGTTATTTTGTTGCTTTTGATTCCTATTACTTCCATAGTAGTCAGCAAAAAATGATGTGCCGGAGCTGTGTCCAGAATTAATATCTGTCACTTGAATATAGTACTGACCCCATTTGTGTTCAGGAATATTTAGTTTGTAGGAAGCTCTGCCATTCACAGTTTTTATTGTTTTTTCTTCTAGTAAATCATAGCTATTGTTATTGATATAGCTGGCTAAGTCTTCTTCATTATGTTGCCACCACCATCGCCACTCTATTTTATATACTTCTACTTTCAGCTGAGAGGGTGATGTGATCAGATTTCCTGCTGTATTTACGTGTACTAAGTCTATTCCATTGCTAGTATTGGTGCGGAGGTAGCCATAGTTACTTATCGGGAGATCCATACCCACATAGCTTTTGTACGGATGGTAGGTAGTAGAAAATTGGTCAATAGAAAAACCGCCACCTTTTTCAAATACCTTAGTGATAAAACTAGCTTTTAGTTTTCCAGAGCTTTTTACTTTTACATCTGGTAGTTTTATATCGGCATTACCATCACTATCCAGTTTACTATCAAAAATGACTTTCTCACTTGTGCTAAATCTCTTTGCTACGTCTTGAAAATCATAGGACTTATGTTTGTCAAAGCGGGTAGTCACCGGAGAGAGTTTCATGACTACACTGGCTTTTAATCCGCCGGCTTTGGCACCGTGTAGCCAAGCACTATTCAGTTTTAGTTTTTCCTCAGAACTAAGAATCTCCTCATTCTCAGTATTTAGTATGATTTTAAGTCTGTTAGGTCGTATGGTTTCTATTTTTAGTGTTTTATAGAATGTATGGCTACCGCCTTGCAGTTTTACTTGATAGTTTCCTGTAGGAGCATTAGCGTCTGTTTTGAGCAACACCGAGTGGATTCCTGAGGTAGTGAGTTTGAGAGTCGTGGTAGAGACTAGCTGCCCATTGGGATTAGAGAAACTAAGTTTCAGGGGCTGTCCATCTCTCATTTTACTAAACTCATCTCTTATCACACAGGAGAGATGGATATCATCTCCAGGTCTCCAAACACCACGCTCTCCGTAGAAAAATGCATCTATTCCTGCACTTCTCATTACTCCTTGGGTTTCAAACTTACTTAGTGAGTTGCTCTGATTTCTTCCTAGTTTTAAGTATGCTTTGTGTGGCCCGTTACTCGCTATTACAGCAAAAGGATTTTCTTTCAGACTTACTGAAGCAAATCCCCTATCATCAGTAGATACAGATGAGATAAGGCTTTGAGAGTAATTGTAGAATTTTATTGACGTGTAAGCTTCGGCATTTCCATTAATCAGATTAGTGGTAGATATATCGTACTTCTTGTCCTTTCCACTCTTGACAATTAGTCCAAGGTCCGAGGCGAGTAGATTCTTACTTTTAGTAGAATAGTAGTAGAAGTATTCGTCACATTCGTCATAGTGTTCTCTGTTAGTATAATTGCTGTTTTCGTAGTAGTCGTGATAGTCTGAGTACGTGCTGTTATTTATGTTATCATCACATTCACAGAAGGTATATGCTTGTTTGAATGAGAATCGTACTCTATAGATAGCTCCCGGTTCAGGGTTTATGATATCCCTTAGGTTTACTCCGTGAGTGGTCCATTGTTTTAATTTTCTAGCATTAGTAGAAGCTAAATTAATGGTATGAGTCTTTACCTTTTCTGCTACTCTTCTCATTTGGCTATTTTCACTGATCTCATTCACTTGAAGAAACTGAAGAATATTCTTTTCGTGAATTTTGAAAATGTCAACGTCTATCTTTTTTAAGCCGATGGTTTTGAAAGGTACTATGAGACCTTGAGAATTGGGTAAGATGTTTCCTTCTCCTATCATTTCTACTGTGGCCATCGGTCTTTTGATAGTTACTTCTGCTTCCTGACTAGTTTTCATTTTATTGCCTGAGAATGCTCTGATTCCCTGGTTTAAGACTAGGCGAGTGGTTCCTGTAAAACTGTTTTTAAGAAAGAGCTTTACGGTATTCTTATCCGTTTCGTAAGTAAAGTTTTTTATAGCATCTAGCTGTATTAATCCTTCAAGATTCTGATTAGGCTTTAGCGGCTCTGAAAACTCTAAGGTCAATACCTGATCAGGATAAGAAGTATATTCCCATTTATTCATTTTGAAATCAGAGATGGCTGCTATATCTATGGTAGTATTCTCGTTGTGATCTAGGTTAAATGGGTTTCCATTAAACTCTAGAGCAATGTAAGTAGCTGTCAATTGCTTTGTAATGCTAGGTAAAGTGAACTGGAACCTTCTATCTGAATACGTTATCCACTGCACATCTTCTACATCCAAGTTGCCCACAGACGCAAGTATATTTTTTGTATTCTCTAGTGCTGCATTATCTGTAGTTACTATAAATCCACTTATGGCTATTTCATTTGGTTTATAGATGTCTTTGATTTCAGATTTAAGGTCTTGAATGGCGTAATCTTGGATCATAGTCTCAAAAACTAAGGGGAAAATAGAATGTTCTAACTCTTTATTAATGAGCTTAGCTACATTCACATTGGCCCTATATCGTGTACCACTTTTGAGAGGTATGCTAGGCATGATGACAATATGCTTCTTGCTCATGCTTTTTATTCTGTAGTCTATTTTAGGCTCTAGGTTGATAGCCGCATATAGATTACTCGTATCTTCTAATAGGCTGTCATTTAGGTTCTCCTTGAAAACAATATGGATATGATCAGACTTGGAAATAACCCCTGAAGTGTACGAAGACAGGTAAGGTTTGAAGTGCACATCTGCATTGAGAGGTATGTCTATTTGAGTATTTCCACATCCATAGAGCAATGCTGTTGCGAGTAAAGAGTATATAAAGTTTTTCATTTGGTTTGTTATGGGTACTTGCTTGTAATTGCCACGTTGGTTCTGGTCGTCATAAAATGCCTGATATCCTCTTAAAAATCAAGTAAGAGTGCAGGAAACTTCAGCTATTTCTTTGTCGCGTTGAAATAAGAAAAATTTCAAAAAACAATCTGAAGTAATTTCAATGCTCAAATATAACAGAAATCACCCAGTTCTTCACATCTCATAAGTGTTCACTCTCTCAGGCGTATACTTGTACTAATGAAAAGATTTGGAATTATCCTAATGACTATAGTGCTAACTACTAGTGCTTTTGCTTGGGGCAAAACGGGACATAGAGTGGTTGGATACGTGGCACAACAGCATGTGACTAAAAAGGCGAATAAAAACATAAATAAAATATTGAAAGAGTATTCGTTAGAAATGAGTGGCAATTTTATGGATTTCATAAAGGCGGATACGAACTACCGCCATATGGGCTCATGGCATTATGTGAGTATACCAGATGGCAAAACGTATGCAGATATTACCAAAAATCCAAAAGGTGATGTAATCTGGGCTATAGAGACTATAATAAATGAACTAAAGACTAAGGAGTTTAACATAGTACCCAATGAGCAGTTTGCTATTATGGCATTGGTACATCTCATAGGAGATATACATCAGCCATTGCACGTAGGGTTAGAAGATGATAGAGGTGGTAATACGATAAAAGTAGAATTTTTTGGTGAGCAGAGTAATCTGCATCGAGTCTGGGATAGTGAACTTATAGATCACCAGGGGCTGAGCTATACAGAGTGGGGAGATCATATAAATAGAGGAGTAGATAAGCTACAGGTACTCGCATGGCAGAGTAATACAGTGACAGAATGGGCTACTGAGAGTATGAAGTGGAGAGGTAAGTGCTATGACTTTGGGACTTGGACTGACCTGAAATATGATTACATCTATAGACACATGAGCACAGTAGAGCTTCGCCTAGAGCAGGCTGGCGTTCGTTTGGCTGGAGTCCTAAATGAGCTCTACGGTTAACTATATAACCCTAAGTAAGTAGTTGACTATTGATTCTATTTTCTACATTTGCGTATATTCAATGCAAACTATTTTACATTTATGAAAATTATAAAATCAATACTAGCACTAAGTTTACTTCTTTTGGTATCCTCTGTTTTTGGGCAGAAACTAAACGTAAAAGAAGATCATGGGAATGTTTTTAAACCCAAATCGGTAAACTATCTTGATGTTTTTGAAAGTCCTCAAGGAGGGTATTTCTCTGTAAGTTATGTCCCTGCTAGAAGAGTACTCATGATTATTCCGCTGAAGGCCAAGTATTATATTCAGCAGTTTGATGATAATATGAATTTTCAACGTGAAATAATGTTGAATCTTGAATCAAAAGGTAAAAAGTTTACGTTTTATGATTTAGTTCAGTTTGGCGATAAATTTTATGTGTTTACTACAAAAGAAGATGTACAAAGGGAAAAACTAGATTTATACTATGCGGAATTAGATGTAGAAAGTGGTCAGGTGTCAGAAGATTATACTGCAGTAGTAACAGCAGAATATATACCACAAAATGGATATACCTATCCCAGTTTTAAAATATCTATTTCAGAGAATAAAGAGTTTTTAGTAGTCTTCAGTAAAAATTCACAAAAAGTGGCTAAACGATCGCTGTTTGGTAGAAATGGAAAAACAGATGACGATGACGTAGGTACGTATAAATTTAAATTTACTTTTTGGCTATTTGATAGTGAAATGCAAGAGGTAATGCACGAAAAAGATTATGTTTTAAAATTAGAAAACAGTACCAATGAGTTCTATGTACAGGATTTTGAAGTAGATGATAAGGGGTCTATCTATATTTTGGGCAAAAATGCAATAACTGACCAGCTTACCAGAAGAGAGAGAAAAGATGCCAAAAGACGATCTTGGTTAGATATAAAGCAAAGTGCATTTGTACTAGAGAAAATAAATCCAGACGGAAGTAGTGAACAGCAAGTGACTCCAGAGGAATTACTTTACTTGGATATGGATATTCTTTTTGATAAGGAGGGGAATATAAATCTGATCGGTTTAGTAGGTGAACAGGTGTATTATAAACTAGCAGCTACTGGAGTGAATAGGCTGATACTTACGGCAGATGATTTAAATATTATTAGTGAGCAGACTACTAATTTTACAGAAGAAGTATTAGAAAATGTAAATAATGTGCTCGTAGTTCAAAATAGCCTGAGTGACCGCAGAAAGAAGCGTGTAAAGCGGAAAGAAGAGAAGCTCAGTGACGAGCAAAAAGCGTACAATGAGATATCTAAGCGTGCAGCAATCAATGTTAACAAGATTGCATATAGTGGATTAGATGAGTATGGGAATGCCTCGGTAGTATTAGAAGAATACTACGTAGAAGTAGTGACTAACACTTCAACAAATGCCAATGGAGGAACTACCACAACTACTACATACATTTACCATTATGATGATTTATTTATACTTAAGTTTTTCGATGATGAAGTAGTGCAGAACTCATATAAGAAGAGTTATACGCTGGTAAATGCTGCATTAGATGTGAGTCTAAATGTAGTAGAGCAAGATGGTGAACTTACTATTATGACCCCTGGAGAAGTAGTGCGTGTAGATGCAGAACTAGAGCAAGTAGTAGATCATAAGCTCAAAGCGTATGATAGGAGTGTACGCGTGCCTGGTCTGCGTAAAAAGACTTTCTTTTATAAGAAAGTAATAGATGAGAATACGATACTTGCTCCTGCACAGTTTAGGAGTAAGGTGGCTTGGTATAAGTTTAAAGTGAACTAGCTCTATACGGATCAAGTGATTAAAATTCGTAAGAATATGTTGAGAGCTGTTCGCTTATTTTAGGCCAAGTAACCTTTTTGCCTAGCTTTCTATAAAATACGGCCGGACGTTTATTTGCCGTATTGAATAGCCTCTAGATCTGTCATTTCTATGAATCGCAATCGAGTGCGTTTAGTGAGTATATCAGTCATATATCCAGAGCAATATAGGCTTCTTAGTAGTATCTAGGTAGGGCATTAGTCTATCTAAGACTCTAGGTGATACGGTAGGGCATCCCTCACTCTGACAGATATCATCTTCCCATTCCTCATCTGGTATACATGAGTGGGAGTGAAGTACTACATACCTATCTATCGAATTGCTATTGGTACTGTCTTGTCCGTATAGCTTATATGAAGTGCCAAAGGAGCCGTTATACTTCCCACCTATTTTATAGTGGCCTACAGATGAGCAGTTACTACCTATATCATTGCTAAACTGAGCAAACCTATTTTCGGTAGTTTTACAATGGCCGTGAGCCACAAGACCTTTTATGAGTGTATCTTTAGTTTCCAGATTAAACCCAAAGAAGCGATGCTTACCTGAGTGTGGTGCTAGGTTAATGAGCACTGCAAAGTCTGTGCGGTAACCCAGATTATTACAGTAGGCTAGAGCCTCATCTGCGTGCCGGTCAGTATTGATATACTCCACTTGTATCGGTATATGTGTTTTGGGAGGAGCTGCCTTTTGCTTTTTAGGAATCAATACATATACAAAATACAGGGCCATCAATAGCATGGCGATGTAAAGCAGTACGCGTATTAAAAAATTACTGTTCAATAGAAATGGACGTTATCTATGGCAAAAGTAGCTTTTCGGAGATAATCAGGTCAACTAGTGTACATGACCGAAATTAACTGCTAGCAGAGCCACTCCTAGACCCAGTACTATAGCCACAAGCTTATACCTACCATACGTATGACTTTCATTATTTTCAAAGAGTATAGTAGTACTGATATGTAAAAATACACCAATGACTAGACCTATAAGTGCTGTGAGAATGTCTTGATATGCAGTAAGTGAAGAACCTACGAGCATACCTAGCGGCACCATAGCAGCGTATATGGCTATCCATAGGTAGTTTGTATTACTTTTACTGAAGACACTCTTGAGAACTACAGCAAGGGCAAATGCAGCTGGTAGCTCATGAAGTCCTATAGCAAATACCATATTGTTTTGTATAGATTCTGAGAATGCTCCACCACCCAGACCCAGACCTTCTATGAATGCGTGCAGACTTAGTGCGATGAATACGGAGTAGGGGAATCCTTTTTTAAATTCGTGAAAGTGAAGATGTCCATGCTCTATCCCTTTGGTAAAAAAATCCAATACTATCTGCAAGAAGAAACCTGCTAGGATATAGTATCCTGCTCTATGCCCTACTTTCTCATATACTTCTGGTATGAGGTTTAGTATGGTAATGGAGATAAGGAATGCACCACTAAACGCTAGGAAGAGCTTGAGCTGTCGTGTTTTTTCGGATTGGATTAAGAGACCAATAACTCCGCCTATGAACGGAAAGAAAAACAGTAAAAAAAGCCACCAAAATTGCATTCTGCAAAAATACCTAAATGTTAATTGGTATTGGTAGGTTGAGTAAGGTTAAATTAATTGGTAACATTAGTACTAATGTCTGCTAACAAGTCCAAACTAGCTTACCGCTAGTACCAAAAAGTACTAATCCCGATGTGCGAACATTCTGATTCATATAGAACGGTTAGCCGATACGGTTTGTGATTAGTGGTCCCAATGAATAATAAACTGAAAATATAGTAAACGCTCACCAGTATACTGACCTCCAGCGGTATCAAAAATAGTGTATAAATTCTCCGCTGTAGTAAAGGGATTAAGAGAAGTAAACTCCTTATCCAATTTAAGTTTAGGTATAGACCTGTTTGATTTGTTATTTTTAGGATCAAAGGATACCGTATCGCTTCGAAACCCTCCATAGTACTATGTGACTCCTACTCTACTAGTTAGTTGTCAGGGAAGTAATTTTATTAACGGCTTTTTTCTTTATATAGCTCAGCTACATACAGATGATTATGGATTACAAAAATCGCAATACATAGGTTCTTCAGTTCTTTTTTTATGCGGATACATTTCTTCTTTTACGAAATCACATTTTTGACAGCTATACATGAAACTTAATGTCGAATTGGTAGGAGAACCACATGAACTACATTCTAATCCTTTTTTTGCTGCTGTAATTCCAAAACCCGGAGTATCGCACTGAGGGCAACAAGAGTTTAACTTGTCTACCAATTTTTTGGCAGCATTTTTAATTACAGTCATTCTGCTCGGATTGTACATAGCCCTCATATCGGTTTCTGCATAAACAGAACTGCATTTTTCTAGCATCAAATGAAATGACTTTTTTAAGTCTTCTAGATTTGTTATGCCTTTGACTATAAAGCTACTGTCTGTTTTTGATCGACGCAGTATCAGTCCGTGTGAAGGGAATTTTATTAAGTCAGCAAAGGCTAACAGTTCGTGCTCGTTCTTAATTTCACTTCCATTGAAATTGGTTTCTGTACTTAGTTCTCTGACTATAACCTCTAAGTTGTTTTTAGCATCTATAAATATTAAAAACTCATCATCTGCACTTGCAAAATACAGAGAGGGATGCGGACCGAAAGAACCTTCGCTTGCGATTCCTAAATCGCAGTTACTCTCTTTCAATGCCATCAAGCATTTTTGTCTTGCAGTAGAAATAGGATCAAGGTTTCTTTCTATTTCTCCTGTAAAAGTTCCGAGAGTATCTGTATCGAAATCTTCTGGTACGAAGCAAACTACGCCTAGAGCCTCCTCCAATAGCGGTGCAATTACTTTTTCCTTTTCGTGTTTTGTGGCTATTACTAAGCTTCTGCCTTTGAACATAAACGATCAGTGTTTTTACTTTTCTTATTCCGTAGTAAAATCTATTGCTACTCCTTTATTTTCTTCATTCCAAAGGCCATTATCGTAGACTAAATTTCCATTCACGAATGTTTGTTTTATCTCCGTCTGAAATAGTGTTCCTTCCAATGGAGACCAACCACATTTATACAATAGATTATCTTTAGCTACCGTCCATTTACTATTCAAATCCACCAAGGTTAAATCAGCACAATATCCCTCTCGGATAAAGCCTCTATTTGTCATTTTATAAAGGATAGCAGGATTGTGACACATTTTTTCAACTATTTTTTCAAGTGAAATAAGACCTCTTTTGTAAAATTCTAGCATACAATTGAGCGAATGCTGAACCATTGGTGCTCCAGACATAGATTGAAAGTAAGATTGTTCTTTTTCCTCTAAAGTATGAGGTGCATGGTCTGTGGTTATAATATCTATTCTGTCATCAAGTAAGGCCTTTAACAAGCCTTCTTTGTCTTGCTCTGTTTTTATGGCTGGGTTCCATTTAATAAGCATTCCTAATCGTTCATAGTCTTGGTCTGAGAACCAGAGGTGATGTACAGATACTTCGGTAGTTATGTTCTTCTCTATTAGTGGGATATCATTTCGAAATAAGTGCGTTTCTGCTTCAGTGGTTAAGTGTAAAATATGTAATCGAGCGTTATGTTTTTCAGCTATTGCTATAGCACGCTTCGTAGCTTCATAACAGCCTTCTGTACTTCTGATAATTGGATGGAATTTTGCAGGAATATCATCACCATACTTTTCCTTAAATGCTTGTTCGTTTTTTTCAACTATCTCTTCTTTTTCAGAATGAATAGCAATAATGGATTTGCAATTGGCAAAGAGCTTCTCCATTGTTTCTGGATTATCAGCAAGTAGGTTTCCTTTTTTGGTGAAATATAAACCGTCGTCAGAAACACCAATAAATTGGCTCGTATCAGTTTTTACTACCTCATCAATATTATCTCCATTTACACCCAAAAAAAATGAGTAGTTAGCTAATGATTTTTTTGAAGCAATTTCATACTTTTCTTTTAGGCCTTCAACGGTTAAAATATTAGGAACTGTATTAGGCATATCAATGAAGGAAGTTACTCCGCCTGCAATTGCAGCTTTACTTTCTGTATATAAATCTCCTTTGTGTGTAAGTCCTGGATCTCTAAAATGGACTTGTCCGTCTATGATTCCTGGAAATAGGTGCTTATCTGTTCCGTCAATTACTCTATGATCAGGCTCAATGGCAATATTTCCTATCTGCTCTATAAGTCCATTTGCTAAAAGTACGTCTACCAAGCTTGACTTTCCCTCATTTACTACAGTGGTATTCTTAATTAAAATTCTTTCGCTCATTTTTATATTTTCAATTGTTTTGGTGTGCTCTTGCATTGCCTCTAATGGCATTCTGTTTAAGAACAGGCTGCTGTTTTAATAATGTTGTAAAATTAGTAAAAAACAGAAAATCAGATAACTCTAGAGTGTTTTTAGACAAGTTTTCTTTTGCTGGATTCATAGATTTATAAATGAGTTTTAGGCGTGCAGAGACAGCTTTCGTAGTCTTTTGTAAGTTATTACTGTGCTAGGAGTTAGATTAGTTGTGTTAGAGTGATAATATTTATGACGCAGCTAAGGATGTTAGCTTTAGGGTTTCTTTGATTCTCAGTTTGCCGTAATACATTGACTAAAATATGGTAAGTCGTAACCTATAGTATTTTTGTTCTACGTTTAGTGTACTCATGAATCCAAAATTCAAGGAATATCTTTTAGAAAATACTCAATCTATCGCTTGTGAAGAGGTAGAAATCATCCAATCGCTCTGGAGTGGATACGGGAAGATTTCACGGTATGAGTTGACTGGCTCACTTCACCGTACGGTGGTGGTAAAGTATATCTCACTTCGCTCATCAGGTGAGCATCCCAGAGGATGGGATACGGAGAACTCGCATTTACGAAAGGTAAAATCATATGAAGTGGAGACATACTGGTATGAGCAGTGGAGTGACCGCTGCACTGGTGAGGCTAGAGTACCGCACTTTATAGGTTCATTTAGTCTAGGAGCTGATCAGTGGATTATTCTTGAGGATTTAGATGATAATTTCTCCGTAAGAAAGCAGAAGTTAGACATTTCTGAGGTTAAAAACTGTCTGAGATGGTTGGCTAATTTTCATGGTACATTCTTGGGGTGCAATCCTACTGGTTTATGGCAGGAGGGTACGTATTGGCATCTAGGCACACGGCCAGATGAATACGAGAAGATGGAGCATTCAGAATTGAAAGCTAAGGCTCATGCTATTGATGAATTATTAAATCAATGCAACTACCAGACGATAGTACATGGTGATGCTAAAGTTGCTAATTTTTGTTTCTCAGAAAATGGCAAAGAGATAGCTGTGGTAGATTTTCAGTACGTAGGAGGGGGTTGCGGTATGAGGGATGTTGCCTATTTGCTGGGAAGTTGTCTCAGTAGTGATGCCTGTGAAGCTCATGATGAGGAGTTGTTAGATTATTACTTTACAGAGTTAGAAAAGGCTTGTGATTTACCTGCGAGTATTTTCTCCGAATTAGAAGCGGAGTGGAGGCAGATGTATCCTGTGGCTTGTGCAGATTTTATGCGATTCTTGTTTGGTTGGATGCCCACACATCAGAAGGTGAATGCGTATAACTTGAAGATGGTGGAGGAGGTTTTGAAGAGAATATAGATTATTATATTAATGCCACTTTTTATACCTAGACCATGCAAAAGATAGGGACTCTACCACCAAACAATGAAAAACTGAGTATAAGTATTTCCCTTTTTTTGCCACACAAGTGGTGCTTGTTTTTCGAGCATAAAGGCTTTAATCTGTTGTTGGATACCAGGAAGTTCTGTCCAGATTTCGTTTTCAGATGGATCTATTCCCCATTCTTTTTTAGTAGGAACATAGTAGAATGTAGCAGAGTCTTCTAAGGTGGTAAATGTCTCAAAATCCAGATAGCAGCCTTTTATTCCTTTTTGATAATCGGGGTTGAAACTTTTTTTGCACTCGTACGGGATATAGAGGGACACCAGTAAGCATAGAGCTTGAGAGACGTCAGCTAGGTCTATATCCTCAAACGTAGATTCAGCACAGTGGTGATAGAGCAGAGGGAACTGCTTCTTTTCGAGTTTATCTAACTTCTCTTGTAGAGAATCATTCCTATTCGGACCTATCCAGTTTTGTATAGGTTTTGATGAGTGTGCTGGGTCATACAGATAAAATTTATATGCTAGTTCTACGTGGGTGATTTCATGTGTATGTAGTTCTTGTAGTATGAAATCAATTTCGCCTATCGTTTTCTTACCTTCTAGGATTTGAATATTCTCATACAGTAGTGTGTAGTTAGTAGATGATTTAATCAACTCAGAGACTACTCTCTCTGCCACATGGCCTAGTCGCACATTGGCAGGTAATATGACTTCTAAATCAGTGTCTAAGTCTAATTGAGATAAACTAAAAGTAGGAATACCTGCGATAGACGAGTTGAGACTATGACTATTGACAATAGAGGTTATTCTAGACTTTGTTTTCATTTAGTATCCGTTATTTAGCTATACCTCTATGGTATTTCAAAAATAGTAGATTTTATTAAACGCAAAAGACTCCGACTAGATTAGCCGGAGTCTTTAAAAGTAATTTTATATGCGTTGTAATCTACTAATTATTCTTAGTCAGTAAGCACTACTTTTTTAGTTGCTATTACTTGACCATCTTGTACTAAGCTAATCCAGTAAAGTCCTTTTCTTAATTCTTCACGTTGAAAAGTAAATGATCGACCAGAAATATTGTTTATCTGCTTTACCATCATATGTGAGTTATACACTATTAAGCTTGCATCTTTTAAGTTTTCACTTGTGGTTATAGTTGCTTGGTTATGCATTGGATTAGGAGAGATCTTAAAAGTAACACGTTTGTCAGCACTTAGGTCTACAGCTACTATATTAGAATAACTTGAAGTTCCATCAAAATCTGTTTGTTTTAGTCTATAGTATAATGTTCCGTCTTCTGAAGTGTTATGAACTGCAGTATAGCGTGTTTTCTCTGTGCTATTTCCTGCTCCAGTTCTTTTGATAATTGAAGTGAAAGAATATCCGTCTCTAGAATACTCTACATTGAAATAATTGTTATTGATTTCAGAAGCAGTGACCCAATTAAGCTCTACATTATCAGCGACTGCCTCTGCCGTAAAACTCAATAGTTTAATAGGTAGTGCTGGTGGTGCGACTGTAGGAAAATAAAGTGGATTTATATATAGAACTCCAGTGCTGAATGTAACAGCACCTGCAGTTGATAGCATTCTTCCTTCTAAGTTGCCATTAGCTGCCATTGTGCAAGCACCACCGTGAGCCAAAACTGTTCCTTTCATATAAACAAAAGTTCCCATATCAAGTGCTCCTTCAGCAATCCAAAATACGTTGCAAAGACGCGCTCCACTGTCAAGAATTACTTTTGCTTGTGCAGCTACTGAAAAGGCTCCATTAAATCTGAGTACAAATATTGCATCAGAATCATTCTGTCCATTCAAAGTGATAGTGCCAGCCAATGAACCTGCTCCACCAATATAGTATACACCTGGAGTTATTGTTTCACCAGTACCAAAGGCAGGAAGATGTGAAGTATCAGTTTTTGGTAGCGCTATTAACTTTTGGTATGCTGTATCTAAATCTAATTTGGCTTGAGCGGTAGTCGCATTTGTAAGAGCAGAGGTTCCAACAAAAGTGTCTCCAACAATAGGTGAAGTAGAATATCCTGTAACTGTACCAAGGTTAGTACCTATATCACCTATAAATCCAGATGTAGCAGCATTGGATACGTTTCCAGAGCTTGTGAACATTGCGAAATCTTCTATACTTCCTAAAACGTCAACTGCAGTTGCTGGCGCTCTATTACTAGTGTAACTTATAGGAATGGTTGAAGTACCACTAGATGCCTCAGCCACACTGCCACTGCCAAGTGTTATTGCTCCTTCAGTAGATAATAATCGTCCATCGATGTCACAACCAGTACCGATGGTTACACCTCCTGGATGTGAGAACAATGTTCCTTTTATAGTACTATTAGCTCCGACAACAATAGCTCCTTCAGCGATCCAATAAACATTACAAGCACGCGTGTTTCCAGATAAAATTACATTAGAAGCCACAGCTGCTGTAAACGCTCCTTCAAATTTAAGAATGAAAATTGCGTTAGGATCACCACCACCGTTTAAAGTAAGATTACCTGATAGTGTTCCTGCGCTTGGTATAGTATAAACTCCTTTAGTAATAGCTTCACCTGATCCAAAAGCAGGAGCGTGGGTAGTGCTTGTTACAAATATTTTACAAAGGTGAATGTAAACTCTTATGAGATCTATACGAGCTTGTACAGTCGTGCTATCATTATTATAGGTGGTACCTAAATAGGTGGTATCGGTAAATCCGGAACCGCTAATTATTCCATCATTGGTTCCAGCATCGTTTGTTAGTGTTCCGTTATTAGTTATTGCTCCCGACCCTGCGAAGGCGTCAAAGGTTGAAAGGATACCTACTTGAAGATGGTCATTTTGACCTACCAATACGTTGGAGGAGAAAAGTAAAATAAAGATTGCGATTGTGTTTTTAAAAATTTTGTTCATTTGATGAAGTTGTTTCTTTGGGTGAATGGGGTTACGACCTTTGGCCAAACAGCGTAAGACATTAGTATCTTAAATTTGAATGTAGGAAGCAAGTGGGTTGATTTTTGATTTTAAAACTAGTATGGGTGAACACTAGTGATGGTGGGGTTGTAGTTTATAAGTTTAGTAAGAACTTCACATTTTAAAGTTTCAAATACCGATGCATTTAAATGACTTTTATGTTCGCTTCTTAGTACGATGTTAGATGTTATTAATGTACTGCAAAGACTGCATTTGTGGCACGTCAGAATTTATCGGTACAGTCTAAAACCAACACATGAGTTGAATATTCACATCCTTAAGATGCATAATATTCTGATGAATAGATGGTTATGAATTTAATGAAGTCTGCTTTGTCTGACTACATAGAGTCTTAATAAGTCTCTGTATTCTGGAATTGTCCATAAATTAGATAATTATTTCCGCTTGCGGGATTTTTTTTGAAAGCAAAAAGTGAATGAATCACAAAAATTGATACTGAAAAAGATCTACTGCAGTAAATACAATTACCAAAGATATTACTTTTAAATATTTCCTTAGACACTCTAATGGCTTTCTAAATACGTAAAAAATATCCTAACATACTAAAAAAGTTTAACTTAAATGCTAAATTCATTTTTCAGTAAATAAAATTTATATAAATTTTGTTTAGTCTATGTTTAAATTTATAACCACAACACAGCTAGTGCTTTGTTGGTTTATGGGTGCTAGGTTTCGTTGGTATGTTGAATAGATTTCATTGCGTATTATTTATCTAGTTTTATTTGGAGTTGATTTGTTAATAATGGTTCCATTGCATTCAATCGCGAATACAATTGAAATATTGACAGTAGTTATGCTATCTTGAGTCTTGCTATTTAAGAGGCTAATATCTTCGTGTATTGTATTGCATTCTCTGAAAGTAGAGAGTGTCTTATTATGTATTCTATGTGGATATGATTTGATTCGGCTACTTTGTCACCTGATATAATTTGTAGATTTTATTTTTATTAAGCGTGCTCATAATTTAATTTGGTAGTGCTTATAGTGAAATCTTTGATTATCAGTATTTACATCGTTGCACTATTGAGTAATTAGGTCTTTTGTTTTGGCGTAGCGTTATCTGCTAAGTGATACCACTTAGTCGCCCATGTATATTCTATGAAGTATCTAAAAACAGAACTCGGGCTAAAAAAGTCCGAGTTTTGTTCTCAGTGAATAGATTTGATTCAGCATATTAGGTCTAGTCGGTAATAATTATCTTTTCTGTTCCGAGTACTTTACCGTCTTCTACTATTCTAATCCAGTACATCCCTGCTCTCAGATTATCTCGGTATAGAGAAAATGATTGGCCATATATATGTTCTACCGTTTTTACTGTTTTGTAAGAGCTGTAGACTATTAAGCTAGCATTTTTGAAGTTTTGGTTACTACTAATAGTCGTTACGTTTGAAAATGGATTTGGAGAAATATTTAATATAAGATCATCAGTAGTTTTAATTGTTACGGCTATTTGATCGGAATAATTTGTTTTACCATCATAATCAGTTTGTTTTAGGCGGTAGTATGATTTACCCATAGTAGGAGTATAGTGTACGGTAGAGTATTGTGATATCTGCGTGCTATTTCCAGCACCACTTATTTTGTTAACTGAGTTGAAATTAGTTCCATCGGTAGAATGTTCGACAGTAAAATGTGCATTGTTAATTTCGTTTGTAGTCGTCCATTTTAACCTAACTTTATCCCCTTCTACTTCACCAGTAAAGCTTATTAAGTCTACTGGCAAATACGCATACGGTGTAAAGTATAGTGGTTCACAATATGCTACACATGTGCTTACAGAGACAGCTCCTCCTGTTGATAGCATTCTGCCATTTATATGGCTATTTGCAGCCATAGAGCAAGCAGCGTTATTGGCGATCATCGTTCCTTTCATATTTGTGTGAGCTGCCATAGAGATAGCTCCTTCGGCAATCCAAAAGACGTTACACATACGCGTTTTATTAATAAAAACCACCGTGGTCTGAGCTGCTACTGTAAAAGCTCCGCCAAATTTAAAAATGAAAACTGCGTCTTGATCATTTTGAGCATCTAGCGTTATAAATCCAGATAATGAACCTGCACCTGCGATAGAGTATACGCCAGCAGTAAGAGTATCACCAGCACCAAATGTAGCGGCATGGGTAGAGTCAGTTACAGGTATAGAATCTAATTTGGTGTAAGCCGTATCTAAATCTAACTCTGCTTGAGCTGTAATGGAATCTGTATTATATCTGTAACCGATAACAGTGGAACTAGTAAATCCACTTACAGCTCCTACATCTGAACCAATGTGTCCTACAAACCCTGAGGATGCTGAATTTGATACTGCCCCTACACTGGAGAATAAAACGAAACCTTCTATGCTTCTTAAGACATCAACAGCTGCCGCAGGAGGCCTTGTGTTTGTCGTCTGTGTAGGTATGCTAATAGGGCCAGAAGGTATAGCCATATCGCTACCGCCTCCCATAGTGATGCCCTGTGCTGCGAGTATTCTTCCATCCATAGTGCAGTTTGTACCAAAACTTACTACACCGAAATGTGAGAATAGAGATCCTTTTATAACACTATTAGCTCCGATGTAAATAGCACCTTCGGCAATCCAAAAGACATTGCAAGCTCGTGTACCTCCAGTTAAGTTAATAGTAGTATTAGCGGAAGCGGTTATCGCACCGTCTAATTTTACTATAAATACAGCATTGGAATCACCACCTCCATTCAGAGTAAGTGTTCCTGCTATGGATCCTGCACCATCTATAGAGTAAATGCCAGGTGTAAGAGTATCTCCTCCTCCAAAAGAAGGAGTATGTGTATTGGGGTAATCAACAAAAATATCAAAAAGATGAATATACACTCTAAGGAGGTCTATCCTTGCCTCCAATGTTAAACCATTGCTGTTGTATTGGTTTCCATTATAGGAAGTGGCAAATCTGCCTAAAGTGCCAGAGTTGGTGCCCACATCACCTAGCACCGTACCCGAGGTTCCTGGGCCTGTCACGTTTCCTGACTCTGTGAATGCTGCAAAAGAGGTAAGTGCTCCTAAGTCTAATACTTGACTAAATATAAGATTAGGTAAAAATAGCAATAGTGCAAGTACGAGGGTTTTTTTAAGTTGTTTGTTCATCATTGTGTAGTTATTATGGTTAGGTTATGTGTTGGTTATCGAAGTTTTAGGTGTTACAAGTAAAATGAATATTTGGATTCTGCAGACTTTAAAAATGGCTTTATCAAATGCCAATTAGCATTTTTAAATATCAAAATTTGTGTTAAATTCATTTTATAATTTGGGGCAAAATAATAGTATATAATAGTTCGTAAAAAGCTACCGTTTTAGCCCTTCTTATACCGTTGTAAAAGGTGGGGTTTTGCGGTTGTGTACTGTCAATGGTAGATCTTTATTTTGTTCTTTTAAGATGGCCTAGTTCACATGTAAGTCATGTGGCTTGATAAGTGAAGTCTTATATTTAGCTATAACTTGAGTAGTAATTTACATCGTAAGTAATTGTAAAAGAAGTGTTTATGGTTTAATATAAGTATTTGTTTAACAATATTAAAGATTAATTTAAGGTGACTTTATGCGTGAATTTTTCTCTATATTAGAGAATGTTTTCCGAATATGTATTTTTTCTCAAATTGGTTTTTGTTAAATTGTGTCAAAAATGAGGATTTTGTGCATTAAGGAAGTTTCTCAAAAGTTGCTTAATGCTGTCTAATATTAAGCGGTAATATTGCTCATTAGAAGCTAATATTTTTTTAAATTATGCACCTAGGTAGCATGAGTTTTAGGGGTATACTTTATTGTAATTATATATTTAAAATTAAAAAGTAGTTTGTTTGTATTTTGTTGATTAATCAAAATAATTGATGATGCTCACAAGAGTACTTGAACCATACTCTGGTATATACTTAGCTTCCACTCAAGTTTTAGGGTACTTCACTGAATGTATAGTAGCCTAAAACAGTTGTTCTTTTAGTTTGAAGACTTTTATATAGGTCAATCTTAAAAATAAGTAGAGACTATTATTTGATTCAATTTACTGTTACTTGTAACCCATTCGTATTGAAAATAGTTTGGATATTCAGCCGAAGAAGCCTGTAATCATACAATAAAGAGAAATATAAAATAAGTATTTAATAGCTCTAAACCGTTTATTTTATCTGCGTATGCGGCACTTTTAGCATATTAACCATGCTATATATACTTCGTTGCACTCATTGTCACAATTGCTTATCATCTTGGTTTACGTTAACCGCAAAAAGTGCTAATTATAAACCCATAAAAGAAATAAAATAGAAATATTCTGAAAAGTCCGCATGTACTGTTGATACTATTAATACCTCATAATATGCTCAGTATATGTGTATTGTCATAGGCGAAAAAAGAATGGACTTATTCACTTTTAGGGCTATCGGGTAATTCTAAAATGGAGGAAGATGCTAAGTCATTGCCTGCTATTCCTTTTATACTGCCGAACATAGAGGAGATGTTTAGTGCTACTACCTCTATCTGTTTTTCTCTGGTTTTCCAGATTTTTGTCATCGCTCGTTTCTCTGTATTGAGATCACTCTCCATATTGGTATATACTTCCAGTATTCTCGTGATAGTTTGGATAAATTCGTTTCCATTCAGATAGCTATAGAGCATTTCCATTTTACCTCCTTTATTTTTCTCAGAAGACTTTACAGAATGAGTTTTCATCAGCATTTCACGTAATACAAAGCTTACACTCTTGGCCTCGTGAAAACTACATATCCAAACTCCCTCTTTTTGTCCAAACTTATTCATATCGCTAGGATAGGTCTCTGTTACCAGTACCGCGAGATCTGCCTTTGCATTTACTTGGTCTTGTTTGAGTTTATCTATCCAGTCACCAGCAAAGTTTTTGGTCCGCTTACTCTCATATATAATAGAGCCGCAGGTCTGTTGCAAGCTGTTTACCACAGTCTGTATGCAGTCTGCTCCGCGTATTCCTTTGCCTACTTCTGCTATATCATCAAAGGGATAGGAGGTACGCAGTAATTCTTCTAGTGCTAATTCTTGTATCTCGCCTTGCATCTGCATACTGCCTTGCTCAGCCTTACGTTTCATTTCGTCTATGAGTTTTTTCTGGTCTTCCAGTTGCTTTTGAAATTCCTTTTCTCTCAGCAGATTAACTTCACGTTCTTTAGCTCGGCCTTTTTCTTCTATCTCTGTTTGTTTCTCGAGCATTTTTTTGTCTACTTCTAGCTGAAGTTCTTCAGCTTTTTCTTTCAGGTCATTTTCTCGCTTTAGTAGATTTATCTCAGCAGCTCGCAGGTGTCTATTTTCTTCTTTCTTTTTCTCGTTTTCGTCTGCTAAGGCTTTTAGCTGCTGCTCAAAGTTCTCTTGCGTAGATTTCTGGATGACTTCTCTCTCTTTCTCTATCTGCTTGGCTAGACGTTCCTTGAAGAGTTCATTTTCTTTTTCCTTCTTTAACTCAAAGGCTTCCATTTCTTTAGCCAGGACATCTCGCTCTGCATTAAACTTAGACGCTTGTTCGCTTACTTTTTTCTCATAGTCTGCTTTGTACTTTACTTCTAGCTTACCTGCGAGTGCTTGTTCCACGTCAAACTCCTGAGCACAATTAGGGCATTTTATTTTATCCATCATTCAACATCAAAATTAATCATTATGCACTGTTTTTTCATCTCGGTCTGTTTTGCCATTAGATTAACTGGTTTTTCATTCCGGCTTTCATTTCTGTTTACCTATTATCCTTTTTACTAATGTATGTGACAGTGCCATCTTGGCTTATCGTTTTAAAATCGCCATTCCTGAAATCTTGACAATTTATATCTTGAGCCAATATGCAAGTAGTGAAAAAAAAAGGCCAGTGCTGTAAATAATATTTTCATAGGGATAAAGCTATTGATTTAAGTAGCTATCTAAATGCTAGCTATAATTCTCCTTCCCATTCACTATAAAACTGCTCTAAGTAACTCTCCATAAATTGATGTCGTTTTGCTGCCATAGCTTTCCCAGTATCAGTATTCATACGGTCTTTGAGCAAGAGGAGTTTCTCGTAAAAGTGATTGATACTAGGAGCTGTACTACTCTTATATTCCTCCTTGGTCATATTCAGATTAGATGGAATAGTAGGGTTGTAGATTTCTCTATTCTTGAATCCACCATAGTTGAAGGTGCGGGCTATGCCTATAGCACCCAGAGCATCTAGCCTGTCGGCGTCTTGCACCACATCCAGTTCTGCAGACTTGAAAGTCTGAGCTTCTTTGCCTCCTTTATAAGAGATGTTTTCTATGATGCGTATCACGTGGGTGATTACATTTTCTTCTACCTCTTGTGCTTGCAGAAACGCACGAGCCTTTTGTGGTCCTATGTTTTCATCTCCATCGTGAAACTTAGAGTCTGCTATATCGTGCAGTAGAGCACCTAACTCTACTACTAGCAAATCTACTTGTTCAGTTTTGGCTATGTGCTTAGCTGTTTTCCATACCCGCTCTATGTGCCACCAGTCATGGCCGCCTTCAGCGTTTTTTAGTTCTTGTTTTACGTAGGTTTTGGTGTGTTGGATGAGCATTGTAGTTTTTTTTAAGGGTTTGTGTTTAGTTAACCTTTGTTCTAAGCAAATTGTTATTTTGAGATTCTAATTTATACAACAAAACCTCAAAATGTGCTAAGCAATCATTCTGATATTTCTCACGGGCAATTATCATTTTTGGAGCATCAAATCTCATGTTTATTAATAGGTAATCTGACTTATGATAATCTCTCCAATAGTATATCTCGTATATTTCATAACTTTTGGTTGCTAACTAGTTGGTGTTTTTATTTCTTTAGCTGCCCAATAAACCGTCGCAAAGCTTATAGTCAGACTGTGCATAGCTTGGAGTAGTTGTGAAAATTGCTAGTAAGCAGATGATAGAGATTTTGATGGTTCTTTTCATAATTGTATTTTAAATGTTAATAATGGATTGATTAAGGGATAAGATCCCAAATTTCTTGTTCGTTGTTAAAGGATATTTGAATACGACCGTAGTCTGGGTTATACACACTTTTAGCCGAATAGTCTCTATATTGTTCTTCTGCCGAATACCATCCATCACTCTTTATTCTTCCTTGACGATAACACGGGGACCAAGTATAATTATTTAAAAATTCACCCTCAGATGTAGAATATTTGTATGAGAAACTCACAGTAGATTTATCTCCAATAGCTCCTGATCCAAACTCTCCAACAAATGTTCTAGAATTTACTGTTGTTAAGAATTGATCACCCCATCCATAATCACGACTTACCTCTTTTCCTATCAATTGCACTTTATAAGTTAGGCCTGTGCGGGCGTCCTTGTATAGGTAATACCACTGTTCAAAATAATTCACTGTTGAAATACACTCATCATTTGTGCTTGCTTCATTTCGATCGATGGCAAGACTGTCTTTTCTACGTTCTTGTATTGTAAACATAAGTGTGTCTTGTACCACATTATCCATAATTCTTTTGTATCTGATTGTATCTGTATGTTCATATTCGAAAAAATAAAGTGTATCAACTGCAAGATTTACGACGTAGTATTGATCGCAATTTCGTTGGACATAATCATCTGGCCCACAGTTTTGTAAAAAAATACTTCCTACAAATAAGAGTATGGTTGCTTTAAGGTATATTCTGTTTTCCATATAATTAAATAAAGGTCTTAAGGTATGAGTTCCCACACTTCGGTGCGGTCAGTTTTTGATATTTCAATGATTCCATTATCAATGTGATAATAGGTTTTCCAGTCCAACTGTTTGGTATTTGCGTATTCCCTTACTCCAGTACCATCAATGACATAATCACTTTGGGTATCACCATACCAAACGTATTGAAAAACACCTTCACTTGTTGCGTATGAGGTTAGGTAATCAGCACCATAATTTCCGATGTAGGCACCAAGAAGATAGTTTGGGTAATGATTATCCTTAAATTGTACAATAAATGCATCATTTCCAACACCCTCACCACTTGCCACCACTTGCACATTAAAAAAAATACTATCAAATTGACTATTGTAATCCCAGCCTATTACTTCGCGGGTAAATTTATTGCTCCCACAATTAGGGTCTCCCGCAGCAGCATTGTTCGAAAAAAGCAGGACGTCTTGATAGCTTCTCTGTTTTACAAACATCAGGGTGTCGGTGACTGTATTGTTTATGGTACGTTTGTATAGAAGGGAGTCTGTATCCTCATAGTCGAATAGAAGATTATCTATATAATCTTGGTTTAGTGTCCAGTGTACATCGCACGGTTCGTATCTATATGTCTCGCAATTTTGCAACATTATACTTCCCACAAGTAAGAGTAGAGTTGCTTTAAGGTATGTTCTGTTTTTCATATAATTAAATAAAGGTCTTAAGGTATGAGTTCCCACACTTCGGTGCGGTCAGTTTTTGATATTTCAATGATTCCGTAGTCGATGTTATAGAAATAGTACCAGTTTGTTATTTGTCGATTGCTATGGTAAAATTGGCCTGAACTTGTAAGCTGATTAGAGGTTACACAAGGCGAGTCCCAAGTGAAATTGTATG